>JACCDW011849491.1_pt1 | contig 18873 bp, 26 predicted proteins | sample 7449781 | NCBI WGS metagenome assembly JACCDW01 (sample SAMN15323449, study PRJNA562643) | freshwater metagenome | isolation source: river surface water | place: USA:Blue River Watershed | collected 2017-08-18
CTCATAGCAATCATTGGATTCTTTCCGGTACTCTTAAATGAAAAATAAAACTTTGTTGCATCTGCAATTGGTTTTGCATCTTCCATCTGTTTAATCGTTAGTATTTTGCTAACAACACCATTGTCAGCATCGAAACCAACAAGTGTATCTGCAACTGCATCTTTACTTGAAAACTTTGAAGTTCCGGTTGCAGCTTCAAATGTGAAAGCCAATTTGAATTTTTCACTATTGAAAATTTCATCATTCAACATTTTAGTAAGTTCTTTTATGTCCAATACCATTTTCTCATCTTCTTTTACAACTGCATCCTTGTTTGGTTTAAGTTCTCCAGTTGCAACTTTAGTCTTTAAATCTGTTACAGTTCCATCATAGTATAAGGTTTTCATTTTTTCTTCTAACATACCAATGAAATCTGATAAAAGTTTTGTTTCTTTTTTTGAAACATACTTTGATGCTGCAAAAAATGTTGATATTACTTCTTCTTTTGATCCACTCAATACTTGTGAACCACCCTTTTTCTTCAATGATATATTTACATTATTACCAATAATGTCTGTTTTCGGTGTACTATTTTTACCTCTCCAATCTTTGCTTAGTGTTGCTCTTGATGAACCAAATTGTTTCAATGACTTTTGTTTTAATTTAGATTTGAAGTCTTTCGCAATTTTTTGTGCAGCTTCACCATAAGTTTCCCAAAATTTTTCTGCTCTCTCCCATTCTGGACCTTCAAACTTTTTATTATGGGCAACCACAATCAATGCCTCCCAATCTTCTCCTGCAGGAGTTACACCAGATGTTCCAGATTTTATTTGATTAAAAAGTGTTTTGTATGAAATCAATGAACCTGAAAATGTAAACTTTTTACCATCTGGCGCTTCTAATGTTTTCAAATATATTTCACCTTCTTTTGCCTTTGTTGCAAAATCAACTTTATTTTTCAATTTAGTGATGGTAAATATATCACCCTTTTTATACCCAGCATCATCTAATTTTTTAAACCCACCATTGTAAAAGAACTTGGCACCTTCAGCATATCCAGGTTTCAATATAGTTGCTTCACTTAATTTTTTGCCTAATAATTTAACAAGTGACATATCACTATTCTTTTTCATATCAAATTACTCCAAGTATTTTACCGAACTTTGTTGTATATTTTATACGGTCTTGTAGACCATTTGTTCCACCATTTATTTTTTTAGTCAATTCAAGCATGACTTGTTCCGTCATACCCTTGTCTGATATTTTATTCAATTTGTTTTTGTAAAAGAACCAACCAGCAGATGCTAGTGGATATTTTAGTGAAACCAATTCTGGATTAGAAAGTATATCCTCATTTACAAATTTATCAAAGGCAGTGTAATTAGTTTTTCCGGTTAATTGTATGTAACCTCTGCCTCTAAATTTCCAACCATCATGTGATCCTTCTGAACCGTTACCCATTCTATCAGCATAAACTCTTGATGCAATCCTTTCTGGATTACGAGAATATGCTTCAGCAAGACCAGGTTGTTTGAAATACTTTGGGAATGTTGCTAACAAACCTTTGGTTGAATAGTTTAGATTTTCTGATGTGAACTTGAAGTTTCCACTTTCATGTGCACATTGACCGAGAAAATGTGATAATCTGATTTGAGTATTTATTTCAAATTTATCAACTACAAAAGGCAATTCCAAATATACATTATCAGGTAGTTGTCCTTTTAGTTTAGTAATATCCATTTTAGTCACCAGTCCAATGTTCAACTCTAACCGGAACTACTATTGTGTTATCCACTTGTTTTGGATTACCAGCAAAGTTATCGGTATTGTAGTCATCCCATTTCTTACAAATTTCTCTAGCAATTTTTGAAGCGTCACGCATGAGCATTTCTGTATTAGTCATTGCATCTATTCCAGGAGACTTAAAACCAAAAGTTATATTTGTATAAGTGGTTCCTCTGTTAGAAGAATATCCACGTTTATCATCTTCTATCTTCAATATGGTTAAAACAGGATGGTTTATTTTGTAATGAACATCAGCCTTTGAAGGTCCAGTTGGTGCGTTCATTGCCATATCCATTGGTGCCTCTTTCAATTTATTTTTGAAACTATCTTGAAGATGTCTTCCTTCATTTACTAAATCTTTCATGGGATATTCCTTAATCAAATTGTGGATATAAACCTTCCGTTGCAATATAATATGGAATGTATGGTTTGCCGTTATACATATCACCTGTATTTAGGTGGATTGGATTTCCATGTTCGTCTTTTGGTCTCAAATCTGGAACAGCAAAGTGGTCACGACCATCACCACCAAATTGAAATCCAATCAATGAAAATAATGCCTCATGGTTTCTAACAGGTAAAACTTGTCCATTGCAATGTTCCCAACCTAATAAAACACGGTTGAATTGATATGGGAATTGCATTATTGCTCCAATGTAAACTTCCATACTATAACTCCATATATTAAATGTAAAAATACCAAATATAAATATCTATCAAAATTAAAATAAACAGAAATCGCCAGACATAATCTGGCGACTTCGTAACTCCATTAACACATGGTTATTGAGATATTATTCTACAACCACCCAATTAGTTCCATTATACCAAAGAGTTCTTGATTGGTTTGGATAAATAGCGTAACTCAAAGCAGTATCGGTAATCCATACCGTGTTCAAAATAGTAACTGTATTTGCAGTTGAACCATTGAAGATGGAAACGAGCTGACCAACAACTGGATTTGTAGGTGATGTAATGTTGTAATCGACCGCAACACGACTGACAACCCATCGTGTATCTCCAGGAATACTTGTTGGGGCGGCGGTATAAACTTGAACACTACTTGTTCTGTGTTGTGGATTAACTTCCCACGAAATTCCGTTAGTTCCACGAACGGCATAAGAACCAACGGTTGCAGTCGAACTTCCTTCGAGTGATGAAAGTCTAACGGATTCTGGTTGAAAGTTACGATGTTCTATTGAATTATCAACCAATGTCTTTGCGGTATCTGCAAGAACTGAACGAGCAGAGTTTGTTGCAAATGCAGATGTTGATGCGAAATTAGCATGGTCTGCGTCATAAGCAAATACTGATGTATCAGCTAAGTTTGCATGAGTTCCATTCAAAGAATAGAATGATGTATCTGACTTAGCAGAATGTGCAGCCGTTGAAGCGTAGGTTGCCAAGTCTGAAAGAGTTGCCTTACCAGCGGCTCTACTTGTATCTGAATATCTACTTGTATTTGAATGATTACTTACTGCAGTTGAATCTGCATATTCAGCAGTTCCGGCTCTTTTAGAACGAACTGCAAACGCAGATGTGTTTGAACTATCAGCAAATTTTGCCCTATTAGCAGTTCCTGCAACCCTTGCCTCAGCAGCTTCTAATGCATATGTTGAAAGAAGCGAATATGGAACACTACGAATTTGCAATCTACCAAGTGATACACCATCTACATAGGCATATACAAACAAGTTCTTACCGTAGTTATCAATCAAGATATTGTCTGCAACATTTTCAATAAGATAATTGATGATACCGTTGTTGATTTCAATAGTTTGATTCTCACGATACCAAAGTGCATTGGAATTAAGATGTGAGTTTTCATCAAAAGAACTATCTGCGATATAGATAGAAAACTTTGCTTCATTGGGTGTCCCCGCAGGTGCGTGTGCCTGATATTGAATGTTTGTCCCAGCAAAAGCATTAAACGAAACGAGAGCAACAAGTGCTAAAATAAAATAACGCATTGTAATAAAACCTCTTAAAAATTAGTAAATAACTGTTGTTGAATAAGTAACATTAGAGTTTGTTGTAACTCTAACAATATACACACCACGATTTGTGAATGTGATAGTTCTGGTAGAAACATCAATCCCTTCTGTGAGAAACTTACCATACAGGTCAGATACTTGAATTGATTTAACATTGTCAATACCGATAGTTGTAACGCCATAACAGGGATTAGGATAAACCAACCCATCAACATTTTTTGTTTCTTCTACGGAAAGTGCTACTCGTTTTGGAATACGAATACCAACATGAAATCCATTTTTGAAACCAGCAACAACTTGACCAAGTGTTGCATTACCATTTCCACCACTAACACAGCACTTGTGTAGATGTGGTTTGGTATCTCTCGCAGTTAATATGCCAACTGCGAGGAATAAGGCAATGATATATCTCATTGTCTAAACTCCTTTTGAAAATTATTAACTATACTAATATACAAAATTTATAGATAAGGACCAAACAAAATCTTAACCTAATGGATTCAGATTTCTAATCATTTCCTTAATCCATTCGTAAACGTGTTGTTCGTGTGCGTTTACTCGCCACTCTTTAATATAACGATAATCCATATCATGTACACCGAAAGGTCTAACATCACTTATCTTTGCAACATGACCTGTTTCAAATTGGATATGCCAAGCAACCTTTTCTACACCATCAAATTCATCACCTGAATCTGAACTGAATGATGGATTACCAAATGCTTTAACCAAGTGTCTGTATTCACATTCCATAATGCCAACTTGTGGTGCCAACTTTACCTCAACATCTTTTCCTATCCGATACTTTGGATAATTCATAAAAACCTCTTTTTATTTTTTGTAATCTGTTTCATAGAAACCGGCACCCTTCAATATAGGTTTACTTGAAGTGAACGTATCTACTTTTGTTAATTTGCTTTTTTTACCACAAACACATTTTTCTGGAACAGAAGTTGTGAGTGGGACAATATATTCTTCAACTTTATCACATTTTTCACATTTGAAATCATAGGTAGGCATAATCAAATAACTCCCGTGAATAGCCAATTAAGTGCCATCTGAATTAAGTATATTCCAATAGCAATCGGCAATCCCATTAGAAATGTAAACAAAACTGTAAACACGGCATATATCACATACACTACTGGTGTGAATATACCCATAGAAATAAATTCGATAAATTTATCCATTACGAAACCTTTATTTAATTAAAACTTTGAAACTTCATTTATGATGTGCGTGTAATCAACATTATTTATGTTTATGGTATTTTTTATTATGGAAAGACCCATTCCGTTTAATTCTTTTTTCAAGAATCTTTTTATGTGGTCCTTTACAATAGGAACAATAGATTCTATGAAAGCATCTGTATTGAAATGACCGATGTTTTCAGAGAATAATTGTTCCTCTGTAATGGTTTCATTTATTGCTCTTTTTAATTTATCATTCATAAGAATGATGTCCATAACAGTTCTTGTATCAAAATTCATAAGTTTGATTTGGAAGTATTGAAAAATCCATTATTGTTTGGGATGTTAGGTACGAATAAGATATTGACTTTATATCATCTTCGGTTAAACCATTTTCAGCATAACTAATCAAATCGTTTTCAGTAATGTAAATGTAACTTCCATTTGAAGAAAACAACCTCCAACCATCAACGAAAATAAAATCTCTCATATACTTCAATTTTTAAATGTAACTTTTATTCAAAATCTTCTTCATCATCGTCATAGTAATCATCTTCATCATCAAAACCAAAATCGTCTAAATCTTCAAAATCATCACCATCTTCATCATCGAAGTATTCTGCGTCACTATCAAAATCTTCTTCTTCAACATCATCCCAATCCATGTCATTATCTTCCATGTCTTGTTGCATTTCGTTATCTTCCATATCGTCTGCTCCGTTAAAGTATCTCATATATCCGTAAACTGCATCAATATAATTTTCTGCAATAGAAATTTTGTATTGAACCCAATCTTCTAATTGCATATCTTCGTCTATAATTTTATACAGATTTTGTGCCATTTCTATAACAGCGAGAAGTTGAGCTTTCGCCATTCTACCTTCACCTTCCAATTCATGTTCTCTCAATCCTTGTATTTTGGATTCCAATGTTTCAGAAAGTTTTTTAACTGCATTGTATTTTCTCAAATTCTTTTTGGCTTCATCAATGGTCTTTGAATTTTTTGCCTTCTTAAGCAAATAACCTTGTGCATTCACAGACTCATATAGATTGGCTTTCAATGCCTTGATTCTATTTTCTTTTTTTAATTCTTTGAGAACTTTAGCAGTTTCTTCAATTATCATTTTTTTTATCGGATTCATCAATCTCTCCGTTACATACAAATATATGAAAATTATTTTATATTACCAAGCAAATTATTCTTCATCCAAAATATCATCCATGCCACCAAAAAGATAATCTAATTCATCGCCACCATCTTCTGGACTCATAAAGTCTTTCTGACTAACTCGTGTATCTAAATCAACGAATGAATCTAAAAATGCATCTTTATCTGGAGATATGTATGTCTTTCGTTTCATCATAGGTTCAATCATATCAACATATGCAGACTTTTCAGCATCTGTTGTTGGTTGCTTAACTTTGTTTTTTAACATCATTGTATCTTTCGGTGAGTATGATGTTATCCTATGACCAAATACATCTTCACGCATCATATCCATTATGTATTTTGAGTCTTGTATTTCTTTATACATTTTTTTACCTCGTTTCTTTTTTCTACCGGCACAATGAGCCTTCTGACTAAATCCTTTTGGTCTTTTACAATTTATAGACTTCTTGTATTTAGTGGACCACTTTTCTAATAGAATCGATATTTCATTGTTAAAATCAACCATAATAATAAATATCAGATTCTTTGTATTGCATCGTAAATTTGTGGGGAAATTGGTTCTGGAAGATTATCCTTTGTGAACCAATTAACATCTTCGTGTTCCCAATCTATCTTAACAAAGAAACGTTTTTTAACTTTGTAAAGGAATAGAAAATACATCCTATCATCCGCAAAGTATCTATCTATACAAGTAAGTTTAGCATCTGATGGGATTTGGTGTGTTGTTTCTTCAAAGAACTCTCTACGGGCACAATCTTCCATTGATTCAAGTTTGTTCACATCAACTTCACCTGATGGAACTGACCAACATCCACCGAGATAATGTGCCTTTGAATTTCTTTTTGCCAAAAGAAACTCACCATCAGCGGTCATAACCAATATACCGGCAGCACCTGGTTTAACTATCTTACCTAATTGTTCTGGAGTTATGTTGTTAATTGTGCTCATATTCTATGTTTATTTTTATCTTTGATGTATAATTTGCTGGCAATCTTCTTTCAAGACCAAGAAATTCTGTGTCTTTATCTATGACCAATGTTAATTCTAATTGAGTTAGATTCATAAGTATCTGGCTTGATGTCCATAGTTTATAGTTATATCTTCTTGGATTTGCCCATCCAGGAACTTTATATTTCTTATTCATAGCAGGTAATATCTCACCCGGTGAATGTATTTTTTTCATAAACTTATATGTTATCAACTGACGCATCAATGATGATTTTCTATCGATTCCCTTTTGATAACCGGCATGAGAATATACTTCTCCATGATTTGTTCTAACTATGACCTTACTCTTTTTTAATTTTTTTACTATCGGTGGTCTATTAGAAATGTTTTCAACAAAAAATATATTCTTTTTTGTGCCAACGATAGTGTGGCCGTTAAGAGCGGTTGGTTTACCACTCAAAACTTTATCACCATCGGAATAACCAGTGAATGTAATAATGGATTCAATTACATCTGCTGCATTTGTTAATCCAAGTGCGTGCCTTATCTTGAAACCATCTTTGGATTGAACTTTTGTTTTAACCGCCTTTACTTTATCCTTTTCATCCATTTCACCTTGAAGTGTTGCATTCACAATACCCATTCCGTGTTCATTCATACCCTCTGAATAGTCCGTGTCTAAATCTAGCATATACGCAACTTCAACATCGTTTATCAGTTCATGGACTATTTTTATTTTTGGATAATAGTTTCTGTCTCTATTTTTTGCAATAACAACATCACTATTTATCTTTGCACCAACAACAGTACATTCTTGTAGATATGATTGGGGGTATTTGCCATTCTTCAGACGAGAATATATTAAAGTAAGTTCAACATCTGTCATATCATCCAGGTGTCTTTTACCAACAGCATCTTGGCACCATGACATGAAGTTTTTATCTCCATCCCATTTTACCCCCATCTTATCTGCAATTTTATGTATGTCCTTCGGTGTCATCTTTTATACGGAAACATATCATTCAATTTTTGTTTTCTTTTATTGCAACCACAATCTTCTTTACCAACTGCTTTCGCAACTGCTTCAGCAACCTTATCAAGACCAACTGCATTTGTCATTTTTGCAATAGTATCACCAAGACCTTTTGATTCTTGGTTTTCATTTAATTGATTTTGATCACTCATAGTAACCACCTTTTGATTAGTTTTACTTTAATGTAATTAAATAACGAAGTTTATTAAATTCTGCTAACATTTCGTCACGGATATTAAGCAAATCCGTATCTGTTTGTTGGTTTAACATATTACCCAAATTCAAAAGATATGTAACGGTTTCATCTATAAAACTCATAATATCCTTCTCATTTCTGTTGTAAACCTTAAATTGTATTGCCGGAACCCTACCGTATTTCCCCATAAGAACTTCAACAAATTTGTCAATCAAATCATCCATAGCATCGTATGTTCCACCGTATGCTTGGTGACGTGCGTATGACTTTGTTTGCCAGTGGAAGAATCTTAATTGCGTTTGAATTGCAACCAAAGTGCTTGCTACTTCATGCATCACTATACTCCAAAAATAAAAAAATTACATTCCATCTATAAATATGTGTGTATTTTTTTTTAATCGTCTGAAACTGCTCTTCCTTTCATATTTTCCCAATCTCTATTCTTCCGAACAGAATCATTAACATATACTGCAGAATCTATCAATGTTGGATATGCACCAATAGTTGATGAATAGTAAAGTAATGCTTTCATATCTTTTGGGAAACAATGACCACCATATCCTCTGTCACCATCTGGACCTGGAACTCTCCAATGACTGTTACCAACTCTCTTATCCAATGTAACAATATCTATCATACCATCATAATTTATGCCAGACTTATCACAAATGTCATAGATGTTATTGGCAAAAGATACCTTTGTTGCCAAGAAACAATTAGTAACATACTTAACCATTTCAGCAGTTTTTCTATCAGTCTTAATGATTGGAACTTTATCAAATGCTATTCTAAACAGAGATTCAACATAAGATAACGTTTCATCACTACTTCCACCCAAAACAATTCTATCTTGATTTATGAAATCTTGAACAGCATTTGCTTCTGTTAGGAACTCTGGATTAAACACAACATCTAAGTTTTGATACTTTTCAGCAAGTGTATCACAGGTTCCAGGTGGTACTGTTGATTTAAGTATAACAATTTTATTCCCAATCGAATTTAATTCGGTTAATACTGATTCAACTATACTGACATCGCATTGACCAGAAGATTTCATAGGTGTGGGCAAACACACAAATAGAACATCTGACTTATTGAACAATTCGTTGATATTATCTACTGTTCTTTTTTCTTCAATAGTATCGTATGTTTCTATATTGAAATAATTTTTCAATCCTTGATTAACAGAGTTACCAACAAAACCTTGTCCAATTATTCCTATCGTTTTCATGTTACCTCACTTGTTGTTTTTCCAAAATGAATAAATACCTTTTTCCAATTCATATTCACTCCAAATGAATTGTTCACGCATCGGTTGTTCTTTTGCCCATTCCCACATTTGTCTCAACCCATCTTCAAGTGATGTGTTATCCAAATAGTCAAGTAACTCAACAGACTTTTGCCAAGTTGGATGTGCATATTTTACTTCATGTCTTGGTTCGAGGTATATCGTTTCACCATAACCAATAACTGATTTCAGAATACTGTTTGCCTCGTTTATACTATAATCTTTCGTTCCACCTAAATTTATTATCTGTTTTGAAGCACGAGAGTCTACTGCTGCCTTCCAAAGTGGTTCAAGACAATCATCAATGTAACTGAATGAACGAACTTGATTACCGTCACCGTATATCGTCATTGGTTTATTGTTAAGAACTTGATACATCCAAATACCAAGAACATTTCTATACTTGTCCCAAATGTTTTGTTTTATACCGTAAACATTGTGTGGTCTGATTATACACCAATCCAAACCATGTTGTTCACCGGCAATTTGAATATCTTGTTCACATCCAAACTTTGCAACACCATACGGATCTATCGGTACAGGTTGATGCGATTCATCAAACGGTGGATTACCATGACCATAAACTGCCATCGTTGATGTGAACACTAATCTTTTTACATCATGTTTAATACAGTTATTAACTATATTTGCGGTGGCAAGAAGATTATTCTCATAGTTAAAACATCGTATGAAAGGTGATAATCCTTCTGCTGCATAAGCCGCCATGTGATAAACATAAGTTGGTTTATGTCTGTTGAATATATCATCTATTTGTTTTCTATCAACACAATCTGCTTCGTAGAATATAGCATCTGGATTTACATTCTCCATGTAACCACCAGAAAGATTATCAACAGAAATGACTGTGTATTCAGGATGATTTTTTATTATCCAATCTGAAAGTCTAGCACCCAATAAACCGGCACCGCCAGTAATCAATATAGTTTTATCATTCATATATTATTCCTCTAACAGTATTTCCTTTTGGTGAATGTGAATTTTCATTTGTTCTGAATGGTTGGAATCCCCATTTGTATGTGAATGTATTTGCTGCTTCAATTTCACTTTCCTTAAACCTATCTGATTCAGAACCATTTTTTGTAGCCATACTTCCAAAGTGATAGAAGTTTAGTTTTCTACTTCTTGTAAATTCCAATCCAATCATTTCTAATTTGAGAAAGAAATCCCAATCACAAATGAAAGGTGAATTGTATATTGGATCAAATCCTCCAGATGCCATGTAGTATTTCTTTTGCATAACAAATGGAAATATCTCACCATCATTTGTAAGTAAATCTTGACGGTGATTCTGTTCTTCTTCTGTATATTTATCAAAATCAAAGTTATCAACACCACCGAAATCAAGTGTTACAAAATTGAACATACTTGGTTTCCGTTCTATTTGATTTGGAGTTATCACCAACCTATCTTTGAAATCATCTTCCAATATAGTGTCCCAATCTTTCGGAAAAACATTATCATCATTAACAATTAAAATCCATTCGTTAGTTGCATTGTAAACACCAACATTAAGAGCATACTGCATACCAGCATTCTGCTCTAATGGTATGAAAGAAACTCTGTTGCTGTATTCATCAATGATGTGTTGTGATTCTTCAACAAAACCATCTATGACAACTATTATTTCATTCTCATCTTTTTGATTTTGTAAAGCAGACTTCAAACAAATATCCAAACACTTTGGATTTCTATAAGACGGTATTATTACTGAAATCATATTTTACCCCAATCGGTTAATGGCGATAACCATGCGGTTTCACCGTGAGTTGAAAAACCAGGAATAGGTGTCATCAATGCAACACCATTCTCTCTTAATTCTAAAAACATATCAAAGTCTCTGGGATAATGTCCCATGTTTGTCCACTTACGAATTATCTGTTCGTCTCGTTTAAGACTTTTAACTTTACCAGCGAATGTCATAGTAGTGCTATTTGCCAATTTCCAATGACAAGATTCCGAAAGATATACTTTTGTTACTTCACCACCATCTTCATCTACATATGGATTTCCACCACGACTTGCTGGAATATATTTGTCAGGATGATCATAAAGACTAACATAGTCTGCACCTAATTCAATTCCTTCTAACAATATCTTATCTGAATTTTGTTTATGAATATAATCATTTTCTAGGAAATAAACAAGCGTTTCTTCATCTTGTTTCAATGCCCAATCTAATGCCAAATTGAAAGTCCCTGCACCATGACCAACTGAAACATAATCAATTTGTTCATCTTCAATATCACATTGCCAAATTATTCTTTTTGTTTCTTCCGATACATTATCTGCAATCACATAGAAGTTTTCTTTCCCAAAAACTCTAACCGCATTTTGTAAACAGTTTGCATTGTTTATGTATAGTGGTTTAACTTTGTTGTAACCGGCATCGGATATTCTGTAAATTATTTTCATTTCAAATCCATAGATTTCTTAAACAATGCATATTCAATTTCACTCATGTATTCATTTTGATCATGTGGTATATCAAACCACTCTCTATAATCATCGGTCATGTGAAAAGGTTTCTCACCATTATATGGCAATTCATATTCATATATTCTATTTTCAGTTACAGACAACATTCCCCATTTTGTATGTAAATAATCTGCATTTCTTCTTGCGTATGGTTGTCTGATTTGACCGGTTATGGAAATGTTATTCACACTTGGAATATCCATTGACTTTATTTTAATGCCATTTAGTTTACATCTTTGTTTGTAATCACTATCTTCATCACCAGCGATTAGAAAGTTTTCATCAAATCTACCAACTAAATTAAAAGTATCTTTGTGTAATCCAAATAGAGAGAAATCAAAACTATTATCGTATGCAGAATATATCATATTCTCATTTGTGTTTTCATATATTTCCATTATGATTTTATCATTGAACATACCATCCTCTTGACCAATTATTATTTTATCAAGATTCATATAGTCAAAACCTAAATCACATATCAAGTTCCAACCACCTGCACAAAAAATGTTAGTGGATGTTTGATAAAGCAAAATGTTGTTTATATGATTGGATAATTTTTGATTACCATTATCTATAAAATGAAATCGTATATTATCTGAAAAATGAAAGTTAGTATGCCAATCTGTGAAATAATCGGCACCATTGTAACCCAAAATAAAAACATCAATCATTTAAAATTTCCGATATATTATTAACAACTTCTTCATCGCTAAGATACGGATTTAATGTGACATGGCCAAATTCTGGAAAATAAAATGTTGGTCCTAATTGTGGTTCTTCATTTTTTTCAATCACACCATTCCATCCATATAGTTGATGAACGAAATCACCAGTTAGTATTGTTTTTGTTCCAACACCGGCTGCTATATTAGATAGACCACCTTCCGTTCCTATGAAGTAATCACATTCTTTTATCACAGATGTTGTTAATGTGAGTTCACTAACACAACTTACATCAGTAACTTTTTGATTGTAACCGTTTGGTTTACCAACTGGAATCAATACGAAGTTTGGATTCTTATTCAACTCTGTTAAAATGAAATTAACATCGCGATGTTTTCCACCATAACCCAAACCAGGAACATCTATACCTTTCTCATATTCTTCTTCTGTGAATATAAAAGTTTTTTCTTCCCAATTAAGTTGAACAGCAATCAGTATGTTATCATCTTTTCTGTACTGACTGAATACTTGATGTATCAATGCATCGGTTGAACTGTTAGTATAGACTTCATAATCGCTTGTTGGATTTTCTATACCACATTGTTTTTGTAATTGAATGATTGGAGTTTCCTTTCTATGTATCGGATTTAGTGTGTGAACAATATCATATCCACTTTCATCCGGTGCAGCCATATAAACATTATCTATGTAAGGACTATTGTGTATCAATTCAAATGGTGCAAGTATTGATATGTGAAAATCAACTACACAATCTTCACCATATTTTTCTTTTAGTTTTTTTGCAATCGGTGTAGCAAATATATTGTCACCGATGAATCCCATTGTTCTTACGAGTATTTTCATCTTAATTTAATCCAGTATCAGTATAAGTAAAATTCTTTATCTTTAACCATTTAACATTTTCATCCGCATTAAAAACATCTACATCGGCATTAACATCATTGTAACCATATTGCAAGTAATGTTCAAAGTTACCAAGTATTACATGGTTCTTGATAAAGTCTGTATCACCATCATCTGGTTTACTATCTTCGTGATACAATCCATAAAACAAACCTTCGGTGTTTCGAGACCATTGATAACCGGCTCTTTTAACTCTCATTTGAGTATCATCATCATCCTTGCCCCAACCTTTGTAATATGGATTGAAACCACCTATCTTTTCAAAAACGTTTCTTGGTAAAACAAAAACACCACCAGCATGATTACCAACTGTATTATGGAAATTTCTATAACCAGCAGGTATATCGTTTAGTGACCTTTGATTATCGTTTTCGTCAAGGAATATAAGTTTACCAACTGGATAAAAAGGTTTATCTTCTTTTGTGTAATATGAAACCGTATCAGATGGGTAGTAATCTACATCATGGAATACAATAACATCACCACTTGTATATTTGTATGCAATATCGTAAAGAGAATTTAATGAAAACTTCTCATTGTCATCTTGTTCTGCAACTACTATTTCATATTTCTTTCCGTTCATAACATCTTTTAATCTCGGTAAAAGTTTTGAAAGATGTGTTTCTCGGTTTCGATATGGTATGATGAAAGAAATCATCGTATCAGATTTTTCTTCCGATGGATTGAATTTCTTATCTATGTGATTTTTTAACAATGGAACTCTGTCATATTGATGTACTAACACATAAGGTACTGATGAATTTTTTGGTAATATAATATCACCATCATATTCAACATGATTGTCTAATTCATTTATTATTGAACCTATTTGTAATGCCCAAGAATCATTGTAATCTACCCATTGACATCTATCTTTCAACAAAGTGCTGGTCAATATATTAAATGATGGTTGGTCTGCATGACCAGTATTGTTTGACATCAAGTAAAGTATAAGACATAAATCTTTTACCAAAGTTGCCTTACAAGCAAATGTTCCAACATTACAAGCAACTCTTTCTTTCAAAAGATATTCATATAGATATGGACCATAATTGGAAATAAGATTGTTTCTGTTCCAATGTTCTTGTTCATATGTAACACCTTCCGATGGCACTATTATGTCTTTTTGCATTTCCGAATCCAACCATTCAGACGGATTTGATTGGAAGTATACATCCCTACCGTCTGTGAATATAACTCGATTGTATTCCTTATCAGTTCCAGTTTCTTGAAAGTATTGCCATAAATGAAACAGTCTTACATTGTGTATCAATTTATTTGCATTAGATGGATTGACTTCTCCAGAATGCCAAACAAAATCATTTATTGATTCACCACGAAAACTGTTGTTTGGAATTAAAACAATAACCCCTAACTTTTTAAGGTTTACAATATACTCATGGTCATATTCAAAATTATATGCAATGACTAATACATCACCACTATATGAAGTTTCCTTTAATGATGAAATCCAATTATTTATATCCGTCCAAACATAGTTTTTACTTATCGTTGTAACAATCAAATCTTTCATGTTGTTTATTTCCCAAGTGTTTCATAAAATGAGTTTTGACTTTCTTGCTTTTGAATACTTTTCATATGGTACAGACAAAATGCTTCATCATCCGGAAATTGACTGTATGTGTTAAATCCTGATATTCTCTCATGTACATTATTTTTCCAAACTATATCTTCCCTATTTTTGTATATTCTGGTTTGATAATCTGGCCAATTAACTCGGTTGTCATTATCAATCACCCAACCCCATTTTGAAATATGTTCTGGTGTTATATCAAAAACAGTATTCCATCTTGGAACTAAAAACATATCAATTTCATCATTAGATTCTAATATGGAATTTAAGTGTTCCAATAAAAATGCAGACGGAACTTCATCGGCATCAATGTTGAAAATCCATTTTTTAGTACAATGATTTTTCAGATTGTTTTTAAATTCAGCAAAATTATTATTGAGTGAAAACTCAACCACTTTCATATTTGGAATTGTATTTGCATAGATACCAACCGTATCTCTAACTTCCGGAGTAACTGATGATGAATCGAGTTGTATCACCAATTCATCATCATCAGTTATATGTTCCGAAATTTTATCAAGTAATACTGCGAGTTCTTTATCTTCATTACAAGCGGTTATTGTATATGAAATCATTTGTTATCCCTCTTTTTTTAATTGAGTTAATTTTGGTAATGCATTCATTTGAGGTAAATTCAATTTCATTTTTTCCGCAAACTTTGGTAATGAATTATCAAGTAGTTCTACAAACTTATCTTTCATTGCATCGTATGACCATCTTTTTTCCATACTACTAATAGATCGTTTCGATGACATCAGATATGTTCCGTAATTTCTGTAAACCTTATCCAACACTTTAGCAGCATTTTGATAATCAACTGTAAACCATTTTGAACCGTTGTTGATTACACCTTCCCAAATTGCACTCTTATGAACTTCCGTTAATGTTCCTCTCAAATGTGTGTGAAACTTTTCATCAACAAAATCAACTTGTCCACTCCATCCTGGAACTATGACCGGTTTGCCAGTTGTCATAAATTCTGCAATAGGTCTTCCATATCCTTCACCCTTTGTAAAAGAAACAAATGCCTTTACTTTGGGATGATTGTATAGAGAGTTCATTTCTTCATCAGTCAATTCACCATGTAGAACATATACATTCGGGAAATTCTTTTTCTTACTCATGTGTTTAATCAAATTGATTTTATCAATCAATCTACTTCTGTCTGTAACAGAAAATGTTCCACTTGAACTTTTCAATATCAATGCCGGAGGATTTGGTGTGTCTCCAAATGTTTCAAAGAATGTGAATACCAAACCAGATACATCCTTTCTATCTTGCCCAAAGTCTCCTTTCATCCAATGACCAACAAAAAGAAATGCAAAACTTTCAGGTACTTTATCCAATTCATTGTAAACAGATTTAATTTCTTTTGATTCTCTATTGAAAATATCCAATCGGACACCTTCATGTAATACATGAATTGGTTTTTCCAACTTAACAACACCAATCGGTTGATTTGTTACCTTATCTCTTTTTTCATATTGTGTATTATCGAAAACCCATTTAGCGTGTTTTGATGGAACAATTATCATATCCATTCTATTACAACCTTCTATGAACTCTCCAGAACAAAGGTCAGTTTCTATACCGGCAGTAATTCCTATATTGTATTTACCAACAGGTTGAAATTCATTTGGTATAGTACATTGCATCCAAATATCTGGTTGTGATTGTAACGGCGTTGTTCTAATCAAATCTAAAATCTTCTTATGTTCTGGATTATTACTATCAAGTGCATTCATTGGAGTATGCCCCCAATTTATTGATATGACACTTATATTGAATCTATCCATTTCTATCAAAGACAATAACAAATCTCTCGCATGAGATCCATATCCACTCATTGTAGCAACTGGTCCACAAAAAACTAATTCTGGTCTATAACTCATTTTTTCCTCACGCTAAATATAATTCAAATTTCTTTCTTGGGACAAAGTTTTCAAAAGTATTATTTATACTCTTTTCTATTCTCTTTGCCATATTTACACTTGACATACCAACAGTTTCTTCCATTAAGAACTCACGACCTTTTTGTCCTGATTCTTCTCTTTGTTCCTTTGGTGTTTTATACCATTCATACAAAGCGTTACCGACTTCTCTAAAATCTGCACGGTCATCGAATATGTAAGGCGTTGGGACTGAACCTTGTAACGATATGTTTGATGGCCAAACTGGTTTAACCCAATCACCATGTTTCAAATCACCCCAAACATCTTTTCTATGCAATGTATGAACTTTAATGTAATCATCAGCTGTAAAGTATTTGTTTGTTTCCGGATTTATGAATCCACATTGGTCTTGTAAACCACCTGTTACATTAACAACGATTGGTGTACCGGCAGCAAGTGCTTCTGCTGTTCCCAAACCAAAACCTTCATTTGATGCCATATTAACTACAACATCAGCACAGTTGTATAAAACATTTAATTTTTCGGGTGGAATTACTTTATCATCAAACAATACTGGATAGTCATTACATAATTCACCGACCAATGCAACCAAATCAGTTCCATTTGGATCAATTGGTTGTGTGTGCATGAATAACAAACAATCTTCGGCAGCGTTTCCACCATTCTTATCAATCAACTGACACATATGTTTGTAAGCAAGAACAACATCACCTGGATGTTTTCTGTGAATGTTTCGGTTGTTCCACATTACTACAAACTTATTTGGATTATCACCACGAAGTTTTTTACTTTCATCTTGTAGTAATAGATGTTTTTCAGTTTCGGTTTCATTTATTGGATGAAACATTTTCGTATCTATTCCATGAGGAACATAGGTAATTCTATCTTCGGATATTTTCTCGTTGAATCTTTTTAGTATTCTATTGTTTATACCATAAGTTTGTTTTGAAATTGCCATCAACAAATCACAACTTGCATATGCCTCTTTGTTCCACATAGGATCCGTTGGTGAATCACCTACCAATCCAGCACCATCCCATATATTCAAATACATCAATGGAATCGTTTGACGGATTTCATGTTCCATTTCATACAACCAACCCCAAAATCTTGGATCAGTAAAGTGTAATATAGCATCTGGTCTTTCTTTCTCAATCAATGTACGAAGTAGCATAGGATCGCCATAACCATCGTTACAATAAATTTTTACAGAAGCATTATCAATTCCATAATTTCTTTGTAAATCTTCTGATAAGTCTAACACCTTTCCTTTATCTGGATGGTTTATAGCAGCACCAACTTGAACCCAATCAAATTCTTTTGCAGTGCCGATAACAATTTCTTTTGAAACCGTTGCAATTCCTGATGTTAGTCTCAAATCGTCTGACAGTAGTAATATCTTTTTCTTTGCCATGTGAAACCTTTATATGTTAAAAAACTTTTGTGTTGTGTTTGTTGAAACACCGTTCATGTTAATAAGCATTTTACGGTATGGTTTGAATTTGTAACCCATTTGTTCTAACGAAGAATTAAACCAATCTTCCGAATAATCATCTTTATTTCTCTTACCATTTGAAACTATTGTTTGCATATCACGAACAAAGTTATCAAGTCTATTCATGTCTCTTGTTAATCGTATCAATCTCAATCTTCGTCTGTTATATTCTTCTTCGTCATTCTCTAATTTATTCATTTC
>JACCDW011678997.1_pt1 | contig 18870 bp, 7 predicted proteins | sample 7449781 | NCBI WGS metagenome assembly JACCDW01 (sample SAMN15323449, study PRJNA562643) | freshwater metagenome | isolation source: river surface water | place: USA:Blue River Watershed | collected 2017-08-18
CCTTCAGCATGCAATTCAATAGGAATGCCTTTTACGCCTGAAGTATCCGCTCCGGCATAGGCCCAATTGAAATCTTCTACACGAACAGTAACTTTATCTGAAATAGGCTTTAAGCAACTGAAGGTATCGATAACTGTCAAGGTATACGTAGTGGTTACATCCGGATAGACTACAGGATTTGCTGTATTTGAAAATGACATATTGGTATTTGGCGACCAATTATAAAAAATCCCTCCACTCCCTTGCAGTGTGGCCGTGCTTCCTTTACAAATGGTAATATCTTGACCAGCATTGGGGTTAGCCAATTTAACCACGTTCAGACGGAAGGTGTCATCCTGCACACATGCGCCATCAACAATCCGAACGGTATAGGTCGTCGCAATTAATGGGAATGCCCAAGGATTCGCTGCTTTATTAGAAGAAAGGTTATAATTCGGCAGCCAAGTGTATTTTAAATTCGCTGGTCCTGCACGCAAAAGCGCACTATCACCATAACAAATGGTAGTATCTAAAACTACTCCTCTAGAAGGAGGATTTACATTCTTAATAAGAACGCTTGCCGTATCAAAACAGCCAAATGGTGTTACCACTTTAACCTGATATAAAGTTGTTTTATCTGGCGTAACTTTTGGCGTCGCAATGTTCAAACTATCGATAGCGTAGTTAGGCGACCATTGATAAGTGCCACCGCCTTGCGCAGTAAGCTTCACTGTATCCAGATTACAAATAGAAGCGGAAGTACCGATATTAATATTTGGACGCGGATAAATATTGATTGGCATTTGTATGGAATCTTGACAACCCCACGAATTTGTCACCACCATATTGATTTGATAGGTTCCTGCATTCTGATACAAATGCTTCACGTACTGTGACAAAGTGGAAGAACTGTCTCCATCTCCCCAATGCCATGTTGCCTGAATCAAGCTTCCTGGTCCAGGGATCGTTTGTTGTTGTACGACTGCAGAGTCATATACACAGACGCCTAAGGTATCGAAGCCTGCTTGCAAGCCAAACTGAACATTAACTACATGAACGGCAGTATCCGCACAACCGGTTCCTGGATAGGCAATTAGGGTTACGGAATAATAGCCTGAATTCACATAAGCGTGCGTTGGATTTGAGAAGGAGCTCGTATTGAAAGGAGAGCTTGGTTCTCCGAAGTTCCACAAATAAGTAGGCGCCGCATAATTTGATGAAAACGCCACTGTATTACGGCAGCTTAAGGTTGGCGCATTAATGGCAAAGTTCGGAGGCACTGGATTAAGCACATTAACTACTTTCACACTGGTATCAGCGCACCCTTGGGCGTTGAACACAATTAAGGTTACATTATAGGACCCAGGATTTGCATAGGCATGTGTGACATTGCTTCCATAAGCGATAGGCGAAGCATCGCCAAAATCCCACTTACGTAAATTCGGTTTGGCGCGACCATACGAAGAGTCGACAAACTGAATTGGATAATTAGGACAAACAATCTGCGGACCATACTTAAAGTAAGACTTTAGTGGACCATAGACGCTAATGGTTTTGTACACAGTATCGGAGCAAGTACCTGACATCCCAATATTCAAAATCTGACGCACGGTATAGGTGCCTGTATCTGGATAGGTATAGCTTGTATTTTGAATCGTGGAAGTGTCACCAGCTGTTGACATATCCCCAAAATTCCATGAATAGGTCCCTGCGATAGATGGTGTTGTAAAGTTTACCGTTAAAGACTGACACTGTAGGGGGGCCGTTGAAATAATTGCATTCGCTATTGGGTAAATGATTACATCTTTCTGGGTGCTATCCGAACAGCCAATGCTTGCGTAGTTTGCAACTAATTTTACTTGAAACGTATCAATTGCATTAAACGCGTGAATCGGATTGAGTGCGGTAGAGCTAAAGCCATCGGAGAAGGTCCATTGATAAGAGCTAGGATTTACGATTCCAGAGGACAAATTGACAAATTGCGTTGAGTTGCCGATACAGGCTATAGATGGATTTTGTACGAAGTTAGCCGTTAGAGGACTATACACTTTTACCCAAGCAATTGCGGTGTCGGTGCAGGTACCACCGATGGTAGGATTAAGAATTAAACGAATTTGATGTGCACCCGTGTCTAGATAGGTATAGGCAGGGCTCATCAAGGTAGAGGTATCGCTATTCGTATTCGCTTGACCAAAATCCCACGCATAAGAATAGGCGGTATTCACTGGAGCTGGCGCCACTTGCATGGAATTACAGACGATTGGCGGAACACTTATAGCGGCCACTGGAGGTGCTTGTATTTGAACACTTCTTAGTACACTATCCCGACAGCCTGCACTGTTCTTTATCAAAAACTTAATAGAATAGGTTCCGGTAGCACTGTAGGCATGCGAGGCGCTGAAAGGAGCAACAGTTGAGGTAAGTATGGGAGAGGCGTCGCCGTAATTCAGGCTCCAATAATTAGGCATTAATGAACCTTTGGAGGTATCTGTAAAAAGGATCGGGGTATTAACGCAAGTTGGATTTGGAAAAAGCTTCAGTCCTGCATTAAACGGAGGATAGGTTTTAACTACCACTGTAGCAGTACTTCTACAAACAGCAGCCAGGCTTTGATTAATTTTTAAAGTAACGGTATATGCTCCTGTGTCGGGATAGGTATAACTTGGATTCGAACTGATGGAAGAGTCGGCCAAAGTATTTAAGTCGCCGAAGTTCCATAAGTAGGAATAATAAGAAGATCCAGGGGCGAAGCTTATGGTTTTGGATTTACAGTTAGGCGTCACCACATTGATACTTGCTGTTGGATAAGGTCCGATAACCGTTAAAACTTTCGTCAGCGAATCCTTACAACCGGAGGATTGGGTAATTACGAGTTTGATATTAAAATTGCCACTTGTAGTATAGACGTGCGAAGGGTTCTTTGACGTTGAGAAAGTACCATCCCCAAAAGACCACTTATAGGCAGCTGCAGCCGGTGCCTGCTTTATAATGCTTGAATCACGGAAAAGAATATTCGTACAGACTTTATTTCCGATTATCCCAAAATTTACAAAAGGCTTATCGTAAACCTTCACCGTTTTATAGACAGTATCGGAACAAGATCCGACCTGTCCTGGATTCATGATGTAAACAGCGGTATAAGTTCCCGTGTCTGCATAGGTATAACTTGGTGATTGCAATTTTGAGGTATCTGCTGTGCTGAGGGGGTCACCAAAATTCCAGAAGAAGGTTGTCAAGGAGCCATTGATAGGGGTCGAGTTATTGGTAAAAGCGACCGTCTTACTTCCGCAGGCAAGTACATAATTAAAGCCGGCAGTATTAGCCACAGCGGCAGAAACTACTGTAACGCAAGGGTTGATATTAAATTGAATATCCCTATAAATACTACCAATATAGACGCCATTTCGGTATTCTTCTACTTTAATCCCAACGCAGTAGGTCCCTGCATTAGGAGGATAACAGGTAAGGACTCCTGTATTCGGATCAATTGCCAACGAAGGAGTACCGCCTAAGAAATTACTTAAAGAGTAGCCGCCTGCCGTATTCCACGTTAGGTTGCCAAAACCTGCTGGAGGGTTAATTGTTCCATTAAATGGAGTATTTAACGAGTATACCAATTGATCTCCATTAGCATCGGTGGCGCCACAAGGAAAAGAGAAGGGTGCATTTTGACAAATCGCAATCGGAGGAAAAGTAGTGAATACCGGACTGCTATTGGCTTGATATGGCGAGCCAGGAACTTCGCAAAGATAGGTTGCTCCGTCTTGATTGATATTAATATTGAAATTAACGCTAGAGTTGCGGCAGCAGTTTTGATACATGATGGTATATCCTCCTGGTGTCGCAGGCAAATTGGTAGTTGCGGTATACACCGCTTTTCTTACGCAGATTCCAGAAGGGAATGTTAGGCAGGGTGAGTAATAGTACGGACTCACCACTGTTCCGTTAGTATTATAACCTGGTGCGAAGGCGAGGTTTAACGCCGAGCCATAGTTATTCCCTAGATTAGCAGGTGTGAAGCCATTTGAATAATAGACATAAAGTTTTGGAATATTACTTCCGCCGCCACCTGCAGGGTTAGGAAAGGTTGTAGTGGAATTCTGACAATCGCGATAGAGAGTTAAGGTAAATGTATAGCTTGTTCCTCCGTTATAGGTATAGGTTAAATCTCCGCCCACGATGTGAGTAGCTTGTGCTTTTCCAAAAATAAAAAACACGAGTACGAATAAACAATATCTAACGAAATTTCTCAAACAGTAATAACCTAATTTACCCTTTAAAAATGCTAATTTTTATCAATATTTCAAAGTGAAATCGGCAAATAAGACAAACTATTCTATCAAAAAGTTTACGCGAATATTTATTTTTTTCTAGCCCATTGCCAAGCACTTCCTAGCATAATACCTAAATCGTTAACTGGCAACCAATTAAGCTCTTTCTTTGCTTTTGAAATATCTGCATAAATAGCGGCCGGATCACCTACCCGGCGTTTGTGAATGGCATACGGCACTTTTCTGCCATTGCAGGCCTCAAATGCATGAATCATTTCGAGTACGGAATAGCCTTGTTCGCTCCCAAGATTATAGGTTTGCAATTGCGGTTTAGTAGAATCAGAAAGCGCTTTAAACGCCAAAACATGAGCGTGAGCGATATCACAAACGTGAACATAGTCGCGAATAGCGGTGCCATCTGGTGTAGGATAGTCATTCCCATTGACAGTCAGAAAAGGAATTTCTTGCTTAGCGACTTTCAAAATAAGCGGCAAGAGATTCGTCGTTTTTTCATACGGATTCTCCCCCATTTTACCAGAAGGATGTGCACCGATAGGATTAAAATAACGAAGAATAGAACAGCGGAGATTTTGATTTTTGCGCATCTGCTCCTCGACTAAAAGCTCACCTTTCTGTTTGGAAAGAGCATAAGGAGAAACTTGGTCGGCGAATGGGCAGTCTTCTGTAACCGGAAGTTTTGCCGGACTTCCGTAAACTGCGCAGGAAGAAGAGAATACCAAATGATTGATCTGACGGAGTTGCATCTGCTGTAACAAATTCTGCAGTGCTCCCATATTATTATTCAAATACCATTCAGGTTTCTCCACCGACTCCGGTACAGATTTCAGGGCGGCAAAATGAATCACCCCGCCGATCGCTCCAATCGCGTCAAAAGCTTTTGAGAGTGCCACTTCATCGCACATGTCAACCTCATAAAAAGGTACGTCGACTCCTGTGATAGCGGCGATACAATCCAATTGAGAACGTTTCCCACGTACGAGATTATCTATACAAACAACTTCATAGCCATTTTGTATTAAATCGACAATTGTATGACTGCCGATATAACCGCATCCACCCGTTACAACAATCTTGGACATGAATCAAAAATATACAAATAAGTGGAGATAAGAAAATTAGCGCATGGCTAATAATGCGTAAAGCAATCGCTTTCCTTTAAGAAGTAAAAAGTAAAGTTATAAATTAACTACTAGCCTACGTTTTTACTATTCAAGCGACGCATAAAACTGACATTCAAGTAAAAGAAATCAAACTCTTCTTCTACCCTTCCCTTTAAATGATAGACCCCTGGTCCGCGGAATGGAAAATCTTTCGTAGCGGCGGGGAAATGAACTGTATCTAGCCAATGACCGTGTAAGTCGAGAAAGGTACCGAAGCACATTTTATCCCCTTGCTGTGTATAGGTTGTTTTATACGCTACCAAATAGCCAACTAGCTCCACCTCGCGATACAGATTCAGTTTCAAATCGGATGCTAGTAAGGGACTCGGGATATCTTCTTCTACCAACAAATAAGGAGAACATAGCGGGAAGCCTAATAACTCTATTTGTGTATAGGCCTCCTCCAAAGGGTCTACCGTAAGTACCGGCAGTTGAATTTGCCTAATCTCGGTACTGAATAATAAAGGTCCTGAACCTTGTCGCTTCCGCTGCCCGACTAAAAGATGTGCTTCCCATAAAAGTTGCTTATTGGCTAAATGGGTAAAGCGGAAGGCGCCAATTCTAATCAACAAACGCAGCTGGTTGATATCCGGATTCAGTCGCTCTACAAAATCCGCTAAGTGTTGAAACGCGCCTTCTGCACTTCGATTGCGGAGAATAGCTTCCACAAAAGGGCTTTCGATACCTTGTATCCAACTCAAGCCAATGAACAGCTGTTTGCCTTTCAAACGCACGCCTGCGTCGCTCTCATTCACGCAAGGCGCTTGTATATCTGCACCAAAGCGACGGGCCTCATGTACATAAAACTCTGGCTTATAAAACCCGCCTCCGTGATTTAAGGTCGCTGCCATATAGGCCAAGGGATAATAGGCTTTGATATAGAGTGCTTGAAAACTCTCCACGGCATAACTAGCCGAATGCGCCTTAGAAAAAGCATAATTAGCAAAGCTCTCTATTTGATGCCATAAGTCTTGTACCGTCTTTTCTGAAAAGCCTTTAGCCCGACAAGATTCCAAAAACTTTTGATGTACTTGGTTGAATTCATTTCTCTTTTTAAACTTCCAAGTCATGCCTCTTCGCAAATAATCTGCTTCCGCCAAAGACAATCCTGCCAGATAATGCGCGACTTTAATCACATCCTCTTGATAGACCATCACGCCATAAGTTTCTTGTAAAAGATCATACAATTCCGGTAGTGCTTCACGCGCTTTTTCACGCAAGTCGGCGTTGCGATAACGGCGGATATATTCTGCCATCATCCCGCTTTTAGAAACCCCTGGACGGATAATCGAACTGGCAGCAACTAATCGGATATAATCATCTGCACGTAGCTTCGTCAATAACATCCGCATAGCTGGCGACTCGATATAAAAACAACCGATACACTCCCCTTCCTTTAGCAAACGCTTTACCACAGGGTCGTTCTTAATCTTTGGCATATCATGAATATCCAAACGCACTTTCTCTTCTCGTTCTACAATCTCGACCGCCTCTTTAATTTTCGCGAGTCCGCGTTGACTTAAGATATCAAATTTATACAAGCCTATGTCTTCTGCTTCGAGCATACTAAACTGTGTCGTTGGAAAGCCTTTCGGAGGCAGGAAGGTGGCGCTGTATTGCGAAATCGGTTCTTCAGAAATCAGAATTCCACTAGAGTGTATACTAAGATGACTCGGCAATCCTTGGAGCATCGCGCTATAACGCAAGACGCGCTGTCCCAGACTATCGGCTTGCGAAAGATCTTGCAGTCGCTGTAAACGATCTATTTCTGGTGCAGGCATTCCCATTACTTTGCCGATTTCACGAATCACCGCATCGTGCTGAAAGGTATTATAGGCGCCGAGTAAAGCAGTATGTGTATCGCCATAACGATTAAAAATGTACTGCGTAATATCTTCGCGGTCGGTCCAGGAAAAGTCCATATCGAAGTCGGGCGGATTGGTCCGATACGGATTGATAAATCGTTCAAAATACAAATCAAGATCGATGGGATCGACGTCGGTAATGCGCAGCAGATAAGCGACTAAGCTATTAGCGCCGCTACCTCTGCCGACATAATAGAAGTTGCGTCGTCGGGCATATTGAATCAGGTCCCAGTTGATTAAGAAATAGGCTGCGAACTCCATCTGTCCGATGATTTGCAGCTCTTTCTCCATTCGTTGGCGGATATCGCGATTTGCTTTAGGATAGCGTTCTGTCAATCCGATTTCGCATAACTGCCGGAGCAGACGCCAATCTTCCACCGTACTTCGCGTATAGCATTTTCGGTTTTTGTTTGCAAACTTTCCGTATTCAAATGAAAGCTCACAAGCTTCAAAAACACGTTCTGCATTGGTCCACAGCTTCGGATGCCATTCATAGGCTTTCTTCATCTGTTCGATTGGAAGAATACTTTCATCGGCACGTCCGACATCTTGACGTTGCAACTTGCTTAGAACAATGTTCTGATCGATTGCACGCAATAATTGATGCGACACAAAGTGAGCGCGGTTCACGAAGCTAAAAACAGGCAGTGCCAAGCAATGATTTAAGAGATGCTTTGCAGCAGAGAAGGCTAAGCTTTGCACTTCATGTGGCGCGATACCGATATAACAATTGGGGCCTAGTGTTTGCGACTTATACGCAGCTAAAGGATAAATGATGATTACATCGTCTCCGAGATCAGGCGCTTGTTCGGGAACGGATGCTTGTGCATGTAAGCAAGCACTCAGACATTCGTTGATGCGACGATAGCCTGCATTATTTTTAGCGATGGCGATAAATCGTTGCTGAACGCCGTTACGAAAATCAACTCCGACAATGGGCTTTAAACCTTTCAAAGGCGCTAGGCGTAAGGTATCCAACACAGCGGAGGTATTATTGATATCAGCTAAAATAAATCGAGTATAGCCGTTAGTAGCTAAGTGCTCGAGCATTTCTTCCGTACTCAATACGCCGTAATGAAAACTATATGCCGTATGCGCCAAGATCATTTCTTCTTCCCTTTATTCAATAGTTTTGTTTTACGAGAATCTCGTACTTCGGCCACATCTTTAAAATCAATCCCTCCCGCTCTTTGTATCGTATCCTTACCAAAGCGCTTGCGCAGCTTATCCATGGCGGCATAGAGCAATACTTTTTCTTTGGTATCATCAAATAAATCAAATTGATAAGCCCCCTGAATCAAATGACTAAAACGGACGCCGATTAAACGAATCTGTAAGCGTTGTGTATACAGTTTCGAAAAGAGCTCCTTTGCCTTCGTAATCAGGACGTGATCGAGGGCAGTATACGGAATGCGCAATTGCATAGTATGCGTATTGAAATCAGAATAGCGTAGTTTGATGGTGATACAACCCGTTAGCCGATCACTCGAGCGAAGCTGAAAGGTGAGCTGTTCGATTTGATGAATCAATACACGGTGTAAATGGGTCAAGTCCATCGTATCTCGCTCGAAAGTAGTTTCAGTGGATAATGACTGCTGTTCACAATAGGGCAATACCGGCGTATCATCCAAGGCATTTGCCTTCCGCCAAATTGCCAGTCCGTTTTCGCCCAAAACTTGTTGCATTAGCTCCGATGGCATTTGCTGAATCGTTTCGATTTTTTCAATGCCCATACTTTTTAAAATCTGGTAGGTCTTCTCGCCTACCATTGGAATCTTACGAACGGATAAGGGGGCTAAAAAATCTTTCTCTTTTCCATATTCAATTTGCAGCTGTCCATTGGGCTTCGCTTGCCCTGTTCCTATTTTAGCGACTGTTTTATTAATCGACATGGCGAAAGACAAGGGCAGGCCACTTTCGCGAATAATGCGTTGACGGAGTTCGGTAGCCCACTTATAAGACCCAAAGAAGCGATCCATTCCGGAGAGGTCCATATAGAATTCGTCGATAGACATTTTTTCATAGAGCGGTACCGCTTCTTCGATAATTTCTGAAACGACATTGGAATAATAGCTATACCGTTCATGGTCGCCACGAACGATAATTGCTTCTGGGCAGAGCTGTCGAGCCATTTTCATGGGCATGGCAGAATGTATGCCATAACTACGGGCTTCGTAACTACAAGAGGCTACCACCCCACGGTCGCTAGCGCCGCCAACCAATACCGGCTTACCGATAAGGGCGGAGTTTTGCAAGCGTTCTACCGACACAAAAAAGGTATCGAGATCCATGTGGGCGATGGTTCGTGTAGCTGTCATAAAAAGGATTTATTTTCAAATGATACACTTAGTATCATTTGGATGTTACACAAAGTATCACTATTTTTGTAAGAAGGAAGCAATTCTTAAAAAAAATTCTATGAGCGAACGCATTATCTATTTAGCGAGCAATATGAAAGTATTGCGCAATCAAAAAGGCAAGAGCCAAGAAGATTTAGCGGCTGCATTAGGGATGAGCCGAGGCAAATTAAACAGTTATGAGAACGGGATTCGTTCGAATATGCCACCGGAGGATTTAGTGACGGTAGCGGAATATTTTAACTTAAGTATTGATGCTTTATTGAAGCACGACTTATCCCAGCTATCGGCTTGGAAGTTGCGTGAATTGCAATCGGGGAATGACGTCTTCGTTACAGGCACTAAGCTTCGTGTATTAGCTACTACAGTCGATCGCGAGAACAACGACAATATCGAAGTCGTGGGTTTACGTGCCAAAGCCGGCTACCAGATGGGCTTTTTCGACCCTGAGTTTATCGGCTCTCTACCGAAGTTCCAAATGCCTATATTGACGACTAGCTACCGCAAGTATCGTATGTTTCAAATTGATGGAGACAGCATGTTACCTATTCCGGACAAGTCGTATGTACTAGCCGAATATGTAGAGAACTGGAACGATATTAAAGATGAGATGGCGTATGTTGTATTGACGAAGCAGGATGGACTTGTCTTCAAGATTCTACTAAACGAAATCAAGCAAAAGCAACAGTTGATTATGCGCTCTTTGAATCCGATCTATCAAGATTATGTGGTAAAGATTGGCGAGGTGCAGGAAGTATGGAAATTTATCAGTTATATCAGCACCGAGTTGCCAGAGGGCGGACTAACGAAAGAGCGTATTGCGAATATCTTGAAAGAGGTGCAGTCGGTTGTGGTAAAGATGAAGGATTAAACAATATCCTGTTCCATCATTATCAAGATATTATTCACGATTGCAGTAAACTGATTAAAGTGTGCATCGATTTCATCGAATGATCCTTTTTCTTTCGCAATAACTTCCATTCGATTGGCGAGTTCTTTCGCTTCTTCAGCAGAGAAACTAACTAGGCTCGACTTAGAGCGATGTGCCACCATGTATACTTGGTCGTAGTCGCGCTGCCGTACCGCAAGTTCTAGTTCACTTAATGAACTTGGCATTTGTTTTAAGAACACCTCACGAATCTTACGAACTAACTCTTTATTTCCATTCCCCATTTTTTCTAGTCGAGCATAAGAATAGGAAGGAGATGCATTCGCAAGTACAGGCTCATCTGCAGGTGTAAACATACCACGAGGTAAGCTAAGGGCTTCGTCGTCGTTTGTATTTGAGATAAGCGCTGCCGTAACATTATTTTCAACAGCACTATTTTCATCAGTATACTTCAAAATCATCCGAACTAAATCAAGTTCTTCAAAAGGCTTAGAGATATAATCATCCATTCCTTCATTCAAGCACTTTTGTTTCTCCCCAAGAATAGCATTTGCGGTAAGAGCTATAATCGGAATATTCATTTTAAGCTCTTGACGAATAGTACGTGTAGCCATTAAGCCGTCCATTTCTGGCATGCTAAGATCCATTAATACAATGTCAAAATGTGCGCGAGATTTCAATAAATCGATGGCACGAAGACCATTTTCCGCTTCTATAACTTCTGCTCCAAAAGATTGCAAAGTAGTAACGGCCACAATTCGGTTCAGTTCATTATCTTCTGCTAACAATATCCGTTTGCCTAAAAGTGCAATTGGTGAAAGCACGGTTGTTTTTTCTTCCAACTGTGTACTCTCTGCATCTGATTTCATAAATGGCAAATGCAAGGTAAAGATTGATCCTTCTCCTTTCTTACTCTGCAAGCTAATCCCCCCTCCCATTAATTCTGACAATTGTTTGGAAATTGACAAACCTAATCCTGTACCTCCAAAACGACGAGTAATGGAAAGGTCCTCTTGTGAAAATTTCTCAAAAAGATGTGTTGCAAAGTTCTCATCCATTCCAATCCCTGTATCCTTTATTGAAATATCAACTTTACAAGTATCAGCGGCATCCGCTACAAGTTTACACTTGATATTAATATGCCCTTTGTCAGTAAACTTAATTGCGTTACCAACTAGATTATATAGAATTTGATTTAAGCGATATGGATCTCCTAGTAAATTATTAGGCAAATCAACATCAAAATGAAGGTTGATGCGAAGTGCTTTCTCCTTAGCCTTCATCTCCATAAGATTATACAATTTAGTGACAAGGTCCTTTAAGTTGAATGGAATATGTTCGACACTAAGTTTGCCCGCTTCAATTTTAGAGATATCTAATATATCGTTAAGGATGACCAATAAATTATCGGCTGCCGTTACGATAGTGCTGTTAAAGAACGCTTGTTCTTTATTAAGTTTTGTTTTACTTAATTGTTTACTCATCCCAAGAATAGCATTCATTGGGGTACGAATTTCATGACTCATATTCGCTAGGAAAGACTCCTTAGCTTTAGATGATTCACGCGCGCTATCGCGCGCTATGATCAATTCGCTTTCTGTTTCTTTTTGAGAGGTAATATCCAGATGGATACCAATTGAACCAATAACTTCTCCTTGATCATTCAATAAAGGAGCACCACTCACCAACCACCAACGTGGTTGTTTGAATTTATTTTTAACCTTTAATTGGTAGGCATCCGACTGTAGATTCGTACGACGTTCCAAGATGGCCTTATGTTCTTCCTTAGTGAGATTATCCTGAATAAAGAGTTCGGAAGCTTTTGCTCCGATAAGTTCTCCTTCCAAATAACCACTCATTTCGCAGAAGCTTTTATTGGTAGAAAGAATTCTTTCTTCTAAATCAACCTCTAACAAACCAAGGTTCATATTAGCGATAATGTTACGATAGCGTTCCTCTCGCAAGCGAAGGGTCTTTTCGGCATTTCTTTCGATGGTACGATCCTTAAAAATCCAGAGATGATTAATCGATTTATCATCGAAACGTATCGGCACATAGCTTAAACTAACGATTCGACCATCCGACCAAGTCGGCATTTCAAAATCAATCACGGGTTTAAAGCCATCCAAAATTGGATTAGCAAGATGGTTCCAAGCCTGCGAACCTCCAAGAAATGGAGCGAAGTACTCTGCGAGAGCTTCATTCGCCATTCCAGAAAAATTAACAGGAGAAACCTTTATATTTAACAAGTCGCAGAATGGCCTATTCAAGGTAAGTACATTACGTTTACCATCTTCCAAAATAACACAGGAAGATAGGTTATTAAGGATTGCCAATAATTGATCATTATTTTTTCGAAGCTGTAATTGTGCCTCTTTGATTTGCTCTCTTTGATTTTTGAGGATGGCAAACAGTTCCTGCAAATCATTATTGTATTCAAAATCTGCGGCGAATTGCTTCACCCAATGAACGCTCGTATCTTGCGGAGCGAAATCAGTTGGCTGTAATCCACTGGTATGAAACGACTGGATGGAATCGAATTGTGGAACTCCTAGAAAAAAGACTGAATCATCGATTATATTCCAAGAGCCTAGCAATATATACTGTTCGATTTGTATAGAAGCCTGTTTCCCATCTTGATCATTCCAATATTCTAATAATGAGAAGTCGCCTAATTGCGGCTGATAAATTTTGAGAAAAGACGAACAAGGCTTTGCAATTGGGATATTAACCAATTTTGTGAGCGAAGGACCGACAGCTAAGCATTCTCCTTTTTTATTCAATTGAATAAAGAAAGGGAATAATTTTTCTATTTGCTGTTGGTTTATCTTCATTTAACTATTCAACTTTTCTCCAAATTGCTTAATGAGTTGTATCATGATGGCTTCCACCACTCGAACCTTCGTTTCGAGGTCGGAACTGAAGCTTCCTTCCTCTTTCCATTCACTAATTGCATTCATCTCCTGCGCTAATCGATACACACTAAAGTTATTGATGGTTGGTCGTATTTTATTTACAACGAACTTCAACTTCGTTAGATCTTTTTCTGCGGCAGCCAACTTCATCTCCTGCATACTTTTTCCTAGCTCTTCCTTAAAGGTATGAAGAATGCGTGTCAAAAAGGCCTCATTCCCCTTAGTAATTTGTTCAACATATGACAAGTTATACAGTGATGGAACCTGATACTTGTTTGATAATTTATTCGCTTTTAGGTTACGCTCAATTTTCTCCTTCAGTTCTTGTTCCTTAAACGGCTTGGAGAGATAGTCATTCATCCCATGTTCCAAACAAATATTCCATTCTTCGCCTGAAGGATGCGCAGAAAGACCAATAATAGGCGTCTTTACTTTGAATACCCGCAACAAATCGCTTGCCTCATGACCGTCTAAGATTGGCATTTGAATATCCATCAATATCAAATCATACTCATTTTCTTCACAAGCAACAAGAGCTTCCAATCCATCCTTAGCGATGTCTACAATTACTTTTGATTTTTGTAAAATAGTAGATGCCAACAACCTATTAAAATCGTTATCCTCTACAATCAAAATCCGCTTACCAGCGATATCAATTTCTTTATCCGTTGTTTGCGTGAGCAAGTAATCAGGATTACTACTTACTTCCATCGGAACATGAATCTCCACCTTAGTACCAAAACCTTTTTTACTATGCATTAGTAAGGTGCCACCCATCAACTCCGTCAATCGCTTCGAGATATTCAATCCTAATCCTGTTCCACCAAATCGTCTCGCGATACTTGCATTCTCTTGGTTGAAGGAATCAAAAATATGCTTTAAGTTCTTTTCTTCAATACCAATCCCGGTGTCGGCCACTTCAATTTCAATACTGTACTCTTGCTTATTTTTAGGCACCGCTGCAATGGTCATGCTAACACTCCCCTTTTCCGTAAACTTAATCGCATTACCAATTACATTGATCAAAACCTGATTTAACCTGAAATGATCTCCTAATAAAAATTCAGGAACGCCTTCTTCCGCATGAATATGAAAATTCAGTCCTTTCTCGCGTGCTTTAAATCCAAGTAAGATTTCAATTTGACGAACGAAATTCTGGAAATTGAATGGCGTTTTTTCAATCTTTAATTTATTGACATCTAATTTACTGATATCAAGAATATCATTAATAACAACTAATAAATTTTCAGCAGATGTTTTAATCGCCTTTACATATTCCGACTGTTCTTCATTCAATGGCGTATTCTCCAAAAGCGCACTCAGTCCCATGACCGCGTTCATCGGTGTACGAATTTCATGACTCATATTCGCCAAGAACATTTGCTTTGATTTCGCTAATTCTTCGGCATTATTCTTCGCTTCAATCAGTAACTGCTCATTCTTTTTACGATCCGTGATATCATTATATTTCCAGCAACAGCCAGCATACTGATTTTCGTATTCTATAGGGATGTAGGTGATACTTAATACTCTGCCGTCTTTTAGTTCTAGTTCATGACGACGCTTCAGAACACGGTTTTGAACCGCTTCATTGATGAAATGGATAAATCCATCTTCATCGACGAATAAGGATTTAGAAAATTGTGCGGCGGTGGCACAATCTTGCCCGTGTAAGGATGCGCTAGAGGCTTGTATGCCGAAAATCTCACAAAACTTTTTATTAGCGCGTAAAATTTTACGATTCGCGTCTTCCACTAGAATCCCGTTTACAAAAGAGTCCATTACGACCTCAATAAACTTAGAATTTCTAGCGATCCGATTTTGGGTGCGATGCAACTCTGTTATATCATATTCATCGGCAAAGAAATGTGTAATTTCCCCTAGTTCGTTATGAATAGAATCCCCTTTTAATTGAACGACGAAAGTTTCTCCGTTCTTTTTATAATTGAGGACCGTGGCATCAATGGGTCCTCCTTGTTTTATTTGCTCACTTAACTTTGCAATTTCTTCGGTATCGCTCAAAGGGCCTTGCAAAAACTCACCCGGCTTTCGTCCGACTAGTTCTTGTAAGGAGTATCCTAAAAAATTCAGGAAGCTGTCATTCACCCATTCAACTTTACCAGCAGCATCGGTGATTAACTTAAAATGACTCGACTTTTTTAAAACTTCTGCCAACAGCTGATTGAGATACTCTTCGGAGTGAACATCCTTTGCTTTTCGAGCGAGGACAACATAGAAATTACTAGCGGGTATTTCAAAAAGTAACACCAATAATTTACCGGCGTTCGACGACTCGACCCAGAATTCAGTTAATCCATGCGGTTTATCCTTCAAGGCCCAATACTGTCTAAAATAGGTTTGCCATGAAACAAACCATTCCTCCTGCATTTTCAACTTCCCAACGGTGCTTGACGCTTCATTCTGAAATTGGATTAACCCATTTTCATCTAATTGCAAGAAAGGGCTATCCCCTGCAATCAAGAAGCCAAACAAGCCTTGGAATTGGCTAATTTGCTCTTGCGTTAAGACACTATTTATATTCTGCTCCTGCATTAATTTCCCCTATTGATCGAACTACTTATCTAACTTTCCTTCACGCAACCATTTGTAGACAGTAGATCTGCCTACGCCTAATTTCTCAGCCACTAGATTGACATCCTCGTTGTACTTTTTCAAGAAGTGTTTCACAATTTCCGCGTTGTATTCATCAAGCGTCTTTTCTTCCACTAAGAAATTGTGTTGTAATTGAACCGGCGCAAAGGTGATATCGCTAGCCGTTATTTTTTTCTTATCCGACATGGCCAATGCTAGTTCTAGCACATTTTTCATTTCGTGCAAATTACCTGGATAATTGTAGGAAAGTAGTTTCTGCTTCGCATCCTCCGCCAATTCTACTTCTTCCATTTTATTCAATTTGGTAAAGTCGTTTAAAAACTGCTTCGCTAAAGGCAAAATATCCATTTTACGATTTCGCAATGGCGGTAAATCTAGTTGTACTGCTGCGAATTGGAAATAAAAATCAGATAAGAAAAGATTACTTCCTTGACCGACATTTAATTGTAAGGATTGTGAAGATGTAAGAATGACACGAATATCTGCCGGAACGTTCATCCCAATACTTAAATCCAATAGCTCCTTACGTTTGATTACATCTAAAAGGTCGGCTTGTATTTCTCTACTCATAAATTCCGGAGCATTAATTACAAGTGTTCCATTAATAGAACGTTGCAAGGCTCCTACACTTCCATGACGCGCGTCTTGCACACTTCCCCAAAGCGCTTCACGAATTCCACTTACAGGAACCGCTTCCAAATTTAGATACACATAATTGGCAACTTCACGCCCCGACTTCATATGTATAATACGAGCCAAGTACTCTTTACCAGTGCCCGCTTCACCAACAATACTAACGCCAATTGAGGATGGCGCAATTTTCTCTGCCACGGCAGAAGCTTTAACAATATCGGGATGCTGACCAAGGAAGCCAGGATTATTTTTATAGTTATCCTGAATAAGACCATGTAATTGCTCTACCCTACGTTTCAAGCCGTTTTTCTCATGGATTTTTTGAATATCGTCCACCAACAAACTTTGCGCGTGTTCATCTTTAAGTATATAATCATAAGCACCTAAGCGGATGAGCTCCACTACTTTATTCAAATCGGTATAGGCCGTTAGAAAAATGACCTCTGCATTAGGGCACTTCATTTTTATTTCGCCAAACATGGCATCCCCTTTCAAATCTGGCAATACATAGTCGAGGACAATGATGTCAACGTCTGGGTTGAGATTATTTAACAGATCTTTTCCCGTATAGTATGTCTCAATATTACACGACAAATTGTCTCTTAAATAGAAAGAAATCAATTCTGAATAAATTAAATCATCTTCAACCAGTTGAATCTTTATAGGGGTCTGTTCCATTGAACTTTTTGATTTTTATAATTTGATAAGGAACAAATATATTCTAATTTCTGAACAAATTATCTAAAACTTGCAAAAACTTAACCCAATATTTCCAATTTATAGAAATTTGCATTTGTTAAATAGTTTTAATAATTACAAAAAATAACATAAATAATTACCTAAAGGCATTTTAATATATTATTTTTGGTTCCAAATTATCACCTTTAATCAACATCTAAATGTTTCGTAAATCTCTACGTTACTTGCTAGGGTTATTCTTAACCTTATCTTTTTCCCAAAACTCAATTATTGCTGGAGGCACATGTCCAACCACGATTCCTCCTTGTCAAGGCTTCAAGACCTATACGCAAGGCGGTTGGGGTTCGACTCCAAATGGAAACAATCCAGGAACCTTTTTACAAAACAATTTTGCGGCTACCTTCCCAACAGGGTTGACCATCGGTTGCAACAACAAGATTGTTTTGACGACAGCAACAGCTGTAAGAAATTTCCTACCGCAAGGAAGTACTGCTAGAACCTTAAATGCTGGAACGCTAACAAACCCTACCAAATCGAGCTATACAAACGTTTTGGCAGGTCAATTAGTTGCAGCTACCCTAAGTGTTAAATTCGACAGACAAGTAGCTAGTTTTGCTCCTTCAAATACCAACCTTGGCGATTTGATTATTTCTAGTGGAACTTTCCAAGGATGGACTGTAGATCAATTACTTAACGAAGCGAATAAATTTATTGGTGGTTGCCCAAGCGTGAGCGGTAAAACGGCAACAGACTATAACACGGCATTAACTACCATCAACCAGTCATACGACAATGGTATCTCTACTGGCAATTACTTGCTATGTCCAATTTTGTTCAATGCAAGTGCTACCCCAACAACCTGTTACGGAGGCTCTAATGGTAGTGCTACCATCAGCAATATCACAGGAGGTGCAGGAGCTCCCTATTCCATTTTGTGGAGTACCGGTGCAAAAACCTTAACGATTTCCAACCTAACTGCAGGTACTTATAATTTTACCATCACAGATGCTATCGGTTTGACAAAAACCGGTTCTGTAACGGTGAACCAACCAACGCAAGTCATCGCTTCAGCTCAGGCGGGCATCATTCTTTGTAAAGGTGGAACAACCACTGTAACCGTTACTGCAAATGGAGGAACCCCTCCTTATACAGGAACAGGATCTTTCACTGTTACTGCCGGTACCTACAACTATAGCGTGTCTGACTCAAAAGGTTGTACTGCAACGACAAGCGTAACTGTTACAGAGCCTACTTTATTGACGGCTTCTTCTAACGCTGGTACGATTCTTTGTAAAGGAGATTCTACAACGGTAATCGTTGCTGCTAATGGCGGAACAGCTCCTTATGTTGGAACGGGTTCTTTTAAAGTAGCTGCTGGTACACACAATTATACTGTAACGGACGCGAATGGTTGTACTGCAACGACAAGCGTGACTGTTATCGAACCTACTTTATTGACTGCTTCTTC
>JACCDW010740375.1_pt1 | contig 18868 bp, 16 predicted proteins | sample 7449781 | NCBI WGS metagenome assembly JACCDW01 (sample SAMN15323449, study PRJNA562643) | freshwater metagenome | isolation source: river surface water | place: USA:Blue River Watershed | collected 2017-08-18
GTCAACAGACCGAGTTTTTCAATGGTGCGCTTGAAGCGGCGAAGTGCTACGTCAAACGGCTCGTTTTCTTTCACGCGAATGGTGGTCATGGATTTCAGTGTTTCCAAATTATGCCGACTGACATTGAAAGGGAAGATCGAGCCCTCACAAGCAGTTTCGGCGGGTTCCCCGTCACGAACTAGTATTTGGCAGACGGAGGATTGCCAGCAAAGCCTGAGATTATAGCCCTAAGATTTGGGCTGTTTGGGGGCATTTAGGGGGTAATTTCCTGTTTTTGTTTCAGGGCTAGGGCGCAGGCAAAGGCGCTCGCCCAGGCCCATTGAAAGTTGTAGCCACCCAGCCAGCCGGTCACGTCCACCACTTCTCCAATGAAATACAGGCCAGGTTGCTTGGATTCCATGGTTTGAGACGACAAATCGCGGGTGTCGACCCCACCGAGGGTCACTTCGGCCTTTTTGTAGCCTTCGCTGCCATTGGGCGTGAGGGGCCAGTGGCTGAGTTTTTGGGCCAATTGGGCCAAGGCTTTGTCGCTGGCCTCGGCCACGGGGCGTTGCCATTGGGTGTCTTGGGCCACCCAAGCGTCCGCCAAACGGTGCGGCACCCAAGCGCTCAGTTCATTGGCAATGAGTTTCTTGGACCTGACTTTGGCTTGCATCAACGAGCCTTCGATATCCTCTTGGGGCGCTAGGTTCAAATGGAGGGGCTGACCTTCTCGCCAATAGCTGGAAATTTGCAAGACGGCGGGGCCCGATAAGCCGCGGTGGGTGAACAGCAGGTCCTCGTCAAAGCTCATGCGCGTTTTCTTGACGCCTGTTTCAATGCTGACGGGCAATGACAAGCCCGCCAAGCTAGCGTAAGGTGCCCACTCATGGCCATCAAACGTGAGGGGAACCAAGCCCGGCCTTCTGGCAACCAAACGCAGGCCAAACTGTTCGGCAATGCGGTAGCCAAAGTCGGTGGCGCCAATTTGCGGAATGGACAAGCCGCCCGTGGCAATCACCACTGCGCCGGCTTGAACCTCGCCCTGATCTGTTTGCAGTTGATAGCCACTGTCTGATTGCGAGATGGCTTTTACCCCGCACCCATGCCAGCGTTGAACGCCGCCCTTGTCGCATTCCTTCAACAGCATTTGGATCAGGTCTTCCGCAGACCGATCGCAAAACAGTTGACCTTTGTGCTTTTCGTGAAAAGGGATGTCGTAAGACTGCATCAATTCAATGAAGTCTTGCGCCGTGTAGCGTGACAAGGCACTGCGACAGAAGTGCGGGTTCTCGCTTAAAAAATGTTTGTGCGGCGCACTGACATCGATGTTGCGGTTGGTGAAGTTGCACCTGCCGCCGCCAGAGATTCGAATTTTTTCAGCAACTTTGGGGCTGTGGTCGACCAACAAAACAGACAAGCCAAGTTGACCGGCGACGCCCGCACAAAAAAGGCCGGCTGCACCAGCACCGACGATGACCACATCACATGTTTGCATGCAATGGGAGTGTAGGTGCAGTTGGCTGGTTTGGTTCGGTTTGAAAAATTTGCGCGCAAGCTTGAACCACATCACCCACCACCAAGACGCTGGGACTCTTCAGTCCGGTCTCTTTCAAGGTTTGCGTGAGCTGGCCAAGTTGCGTCAGGGCTTGGCGTTGATGCGGCAATGAGGCATTCTCAATGATGGCCACGGGCATGTCAGCAGGCAGTCCGGTTAGCAGTTCGTTTTGGATGTGTTCAGCACCACTCACGCCCATGTAAATGACCAAGGTGAGTTTGGCGTCGCGCGCCGTCGAGGCCAGTTGCCGCCAGTCAGTGCCTTTGTCCCCGGGTTTGGCATGGCCTGTGACAAACACCACACCATGCGCATGCTCACGGTGTGTGAGGGGTGCGCCTAAACTGGTGATGGCTGCTAAGCCTGATGTGATGCCATTGATGACCGTCACTTCGATGCCTACTTGCCTGAGGTGCTCAACTTCCTCGCCACCTCGGCCAAAGATGAAGGGATCGCCACCTTTTAAGCGCACCACCGTTTCACCTTCATGCACGGCATTGATCATCAGCTTTTCGATGAAGGCTTGGGGGGTGCTTTTGCAACCGCCGCGTTTGCCAACATACACAATGCGCGCAGCGCTTGAGGCGTGCTTTAAAACTTCTTCGTTGACCAAATCATCGACCAACAACACGGTGGCGGCTTGAATGGCCTTCACGGCTTTCAGGGTGAGCAACTCGGGATCGCCAGGGCCAGCGCCTACCAATGTGCACGTACCTTGGCGCAAGCTTGTTGTGCAAGTAAAAGAAGAATCGTTGTGGCTCATAGAGATTTCAAGGCCTGCAAAATGTGTTGAACTTGAAGTGCAATCGGCGCGGGTACTTCACGCTGGTGCTGCAAAACTTCTTGAATGTAAGTAGCGGTTGCCTCGGCCGAGGAGGTGGGCAACTCAGGCAGACTTATCAGCGCGCCCGTTTGTGCAGCTTGCACGGTTTGCGTGAGGCCTTTGTGGAAGAAATCCATTTGCGGCGTACGGCGAGCATCGGCCACGGGCTCGCCTTCGGTACCTCGTATCAAAAAGGCATTGGCCTGTGTCAGCTGAAAAGTTTGCGCCATAGAGACTGCGTACTCTGGGTGCGTGTAGCTGCTTAGGATCAGGGCAGGACCTTTGCAAGGGTTCATGAGCTTGACCAAACTGTGCGCTGGGTTTCGCAAATTCACCACACGTCGCACGTCCAGGAGTTTTTTCAAGGCAGGGCTGAGCACGTCAGTGGGCACCAAATTCAAGCCAGGGCTGGCTTTGTGGATGTCTTGAAGCGACGTGTAGCCCATGGCAGTGAACACATCAAAAGACGTGGTGCGTCCGCTTTCGGTGGCGGTGCCATGGACACAGACGCGCACACCCTGCTGCACAAGCAACAGGGCCAGTAGAGGCGCTAAGGCGGGTAATTTGCGTGCGCCGTTATAGCAAGGAATGACCACGGTGGCTTGTGATGCATCCTCTGGCAAGGCATTCATGCGAGCATGCAAAGCATCCAGAAAGCCGGCCATTTCTTCGGGGGTTTCGCCTTTGATGCGCATTGCCAAACAAAAAGCGCCAATCTCCAGGTCAGTGACCTGGCCGTCCAAAATTTGTCCCAGCAAATCGGCGGCTTGTTCACGCGATAGCGCACGCGCACCGTCTTTGCCGCGGCCAATTTCTTTGATGTATTTTCCAATGCCCATAGGTGTATTGTCGCAAAGCTCAGATAACTTCGGGCTATATGGCCAATGAAGCTGTGTCTTCTTTGGGCTTATCAGTGCTTTGGAGGGCAATGATGCGCTTCAACTGTGGCACACAAGAGCCGCATTGGGTGCCGCACTTCAAGTTGTTTTGCAGACCTGTCAATTGAGCCGCTTCTTGCCCTGGGTTGGCCTGCAACCAATCGGCAATGGCCACATCCTTGACGCCCACGCAAGTGCAAATGGTTTGACCGGCTTCCTTCAAAGCCACCGGCGGCTTTTGGCCAGTCATGAGCAAACGGCGACCATAGCTTTCAGTGCTTTGTTGCGTTTGCAACAAGGTTTTGAGCCATGCTTCAGCCGATGTGTCGCCCGCCATGACAAAAGCTTGAAGCTGGGGCATCGCTTTGCTTCTGTCCAGTTGGATGCTGCGCAGGTGGCTTCGCTTGGGGTCGGCATAACGCAAGCCAGACTGCGCATCCATTTGCAACAAAGCTTCAAGCTTTTGAATAAAGTGCATGTCCGGCGCCTCAGAGCTGGCCGCGCGGAAAAGGACGCCTTGGCGAGGTGGGGCAGATGAGGAGGATGTTGGCAATTCTTCTGCAAAAGGAACGCAACTTGCAAATTCAAAGTGAACCATTTGCTGCCGCAGACTTTGCAAAATGGTCAAAGCTTGGTCAGATGGCAGCCAGGCCATGGCCAACAATTTCCAAGGCAGCTCGGCCTTGAGAATCTTGACCGCAGCATGTTTGAGTTCCGGTTGTTTGGAACTGGGGCAAAACGCCGAAGTGGTGATGGCGTTCACACCCGCCAGTGCCTTGTTTTGGTGGTCTCGACCACTGATGAAACCAGGGCCCCAGTGCATGGCCATGAAAGCTTGCTGCGGTGCCAATTCGTGAGAGGTTTGCGCTGGCGCCACAATCGAGCCGCGCTTGCTGGTAATGTGGACCAACTCACCATCTTTCACATTCAATGACAGCATGTCTTGGGGGTGCAACTGAACACTGGGCTCGGGCACATGGCCAAACAGTTTGGCAATGGTTCCAGTGCGTGTCATGCCGTGCCACTGGTCGCGCAGTCTGCCGGTGTTGAATGAAAATGGAAAGCGCGATTCACAGGGCTCTGCAACAGGCACATAGTCCAGCGCCACGAACTTGGCTTTGCCGTTGGCTGTGGGAAATTGACCATCCTCATAAAGCCGTTTGGCGCCAGTGGTGGCCCCTTCCGGCAAGGGCCATTGTTCTGGTTGACGTTCCAATTGCGCGTAACTTAATCCGGTGATGTCCAAATCGCGGCCGCGTGTGCTCTCACGGTGTTCATTCCATATGGCTTCTGGGGTGGCGTAGGCAAAATTCATTCGCTGCGCGCGCAGTTTGAAGACCTTGTGTTGCCCCAATCGTTCTGCCAAGGCCAACGCAATTTGCCAGTCGTGTTGCGCTTGACCCGAGGGCGGCACTGCAGCCCGCACGCGGGTGATGCACCGCTCGCTGTTGGTGACGGTGCCTTCTTTTTCGCCCCAAGTGGTGGCGGGCAACAACAGGTCTGCAAACGCACAAGTTTCTGCCGTGGCAAATGCCTCCTGCACGATCACCAACTCTGCGCGTTCCAATGCTGCACGGACGGTGCGTTGGTCGGGCATGGATTGCGCGGGGTTGGTGCAGGCAATCCACAAGACTTTGATGTGGCCGTCTGCTGCAGCTTGAAACATTTCTACTGCGGTTTTGCCGGGTTGAGCAGGCACATCGTCCAAGCCCCATAGTTTGGCAACCTCTGCGCGGTGGGTTGGATTGCCAAGGTCTCGGTGTGCGCTGAGCAAGTTGGCCAAGCCGCCCACTTCACGGCCACCCATGGCATTGGGTTGGCCCGTTAACGAGAAAGGCCCCGCGCCTGGTTTGCCAATGTGACCCGTGGCCAAATGCAAGTGCACCAGTGAAGCATTTTTGGCCGTGCCGCTGCTGGACTGGTTCAAGCCTTGGCAATACAAACTGAGGGTGGCTTTGGATGTGGCAAACCACTCAGCTGCTTGGTGCAATTGGGCGGGTGAAATGCCGCAAATGTATTGGACTTTGTCGGGGGTGCACAGCATCACCTTGGTAACCAATTCCTCGAAGCCATCGGTGTGTTGTTGAATATAAGGGTTGTCAGTCCAGCCATTCAACAATATGACCCTGAGCATGCCGTGAAACAGCATGACATCGGTGCCAGGCTTCAATGGCAAATGCAAATCGGCTGCACTGGCGGTGTCTGTTTTGCGGGGGTCAGCCACAATAATTTTGAGCGCTGGGTTCTTGGCGCGCGCATCTTCAATGCGTCTGAACAATATGGGATGCGCATAGGCCGCATTGCTTCCGGCGATGAACAAACACTCGGTGGCAGCGATGTCCTCATAACAGGCGGGTGGGGCGTCAGCACCCAAGGTGATTTTGTAACCTGCCACGGCACTGCTCATGCACAGTCGCGAATTGGTGTCGATGTTGTTGGTGCCGATCAGACCTTTGACCAGTTTGTTGAAAACGTAATAGTCTTCGGTGAGCAATTGACCCGACACATAAAAGCCGACGGCATCGGGTCCATGGTCTGAAACCACTTGGGCAATTTTGTCGCTGGCCAGTTGCAGCGCTGAGTCCCAAGTGGTGTGGGTGAAGGCCTCCGTGCGTTTGGCTCTAACCTGCGGTACCAGCAGCCTGGTTTGCTGTGTGACATCGGCTTTGGCCGAGAGGTGCAAGGTCGAACCCTTGCTGCACAGTCTGCCAAAGTTAGCGGGGTGCTCGGGGTCACCCCGCACACCCGTGATGTGCTGACCTTGCGTTTCAATGATCACGCCACAACCCACACCACAGTAGGGGCAGGTTGAGCGAGTTTCCTTGGGCGTTTGCGTGTGCATTGAACTGATCAAGGCGGCTTCAATTAAGCATCAATGGCCAGGGTGTTGACTTCGTCAAAATCAAGCGACACATTGCCGTTTTCAACCAGCACTGAAAACTTGGTGGTGCAGCCTATGTCGGGTGCTTGCGCTTGGCCATCTGCCAATTTGATTTGCCAATTGTGCAGTGGGCAGGCCACGCTTTCACCATACACAATGCCTTGGCTCAAAGGACCCCCTTTGTGCGGACATTGGTCGAGCAAGGCGAACACCTTATCGCCTTGTGTTCGAAAAATAGCGATCTCGGCGCCTTTTTGACGGGCCACACGTCGCGCCCCCAAAAAAGGAATGTCTTGGACTTGGCAAACAATTTTCCATTGCGTCATGGTCAGTCTCCTAAACGCTCAAGGCGTTGAATTGGCGCGTGTCCACACCCGCTTTGTCGAACTCAAACCAAGGATCGGGTTCACCTTCCAGGGCAAATTGCAGCTTGGCCCAAAGTGCTTTGCGGCCAGCTTCGTCTTCTAAAATTTTCTTCTTGACATAGTCCATGCCGACGCGGTTCACGAAGTGCACGGTGCGCTCCAAATACCAGCCCTCTTCACGGTAGAGTTGCATGAAGGCGCCGGTGTACTCCATGACCTCTTCAGCGGTTTTGACTTTGGTGAAAAACTGAGCCACTTCGGTTTTGATGCCGCCGTTGCCTGCGATGTACATCTCCCAGCCGCTGTCCACACCAATGATGCCGACGTCCTTGATGCCTGCTTCTGCACAATTGCGAGGGCAACCCGACACTGCAAACTTGACTTTGTGCGGGGCATACATGCGCCACATGGCACGCTCCAGGTCCTTGCCCATTTGGGTGCTGTCTTGCGTGCCCATACGGCACCACTCGCTGCCCACGCAGGTTTTGACAGTACGCAATGCTTTGGCATAAGCATGGCCGGAGGGCATGCCGATGTCTTTCCATACGTTGACCAAGTCTTCCTTCTTCACGCCCAGCAAGTCGATGCGTTGGCCGCCCGTCACTTTGACGGTGGGGATCTTGTACTTATCGACCACGTCAGCAATGCGGCGCAGTTCATCGGCTGTGGTTTCGCCGCCCCACATGCGAGGAATGACGCTGTAGGTGCCATCTTTTTGAATGTTGGCATGGCTGCGTTCGTTGATGTAACGGCTTTGAGTGTCGTCTTGCGCTTCCTTGGGCCAACTGCTCAAGCGGTAGTAATTGATGGCCGGTCTGCAAGTAGGGCAGCCATCTTCGGTGCGCCAATTTAAGAATTTGAAAACAGCCGATTGCGTCAACAGCTTTTCGTCGCGAATGGCATCGCGAACTTCTTGATGACTGTGGTCTGTACAAGCGCACACCGCTTTTTTCTTAGGTGTGGCCGAGTAGTCGCCGCCCGCCGTGAACATCAAAATTTGCTCAACCAAACCTGTGCATGAGCCGCAAGACGCGCTGGCCTTGGTTTGTTTGCGCACTTCGTCCAAAGTGAACAAACCTTTCTCGCGGATGGCTTTGCAGATGCTGCCTTTGGACACACCATTGCAGCCGCACACCTCAGCTTCATCGGGCATGCTGGCCGCTTTGCTATGACCTTCGTGACCCACGTCGCCTATGTTGGACTCACCAAACATCAGTTTGTCTCGAATGTCAGCCACACTGCGGCCTTCTCGCAGCAGCTTGAAATACCAGCTGCCATCGACGGTGTCGCCAAACAAACATGCCCCCACCAATTGATCGTTGCGGATGACCAATTTTTTGTACACGCCCTCATGCGGGTCGCTGAGGACGATTTCCTCTGTGTCGTCGGCCAAGCCGGGTGTGGCGGCGCCGTTGTTGCCCATGAAGTCGCCGGCAGAGAATAAATCAATGCCAGTGACTTTGAGTTTGGTGGAAGTCAGAGATCCAGTGTAGCGGCCAATGCCCATTTGTGCCAAATGAGTGGCCAATACTTTGCCTTGTTCGAACAGGGGTGCCACCAAGCCGTAGGCGATGCCCCGGTGGCTGGCGCATTCACCCACAGCATAGATGCGGGGATCTGTGATGGTTTGCAGTGTGTCGCTCACCACAATGCCGCGATCGCAATGCAGGCGCATGCTTTCAGCCAGTGCGGTGTTAGGCCGGATGCCGACCGCCATCACCACCAATTGCGCATTGACGTGAGAGCCATCTTTGAAACAAACGGCACTGACGCGGCCGTCTGCATCCGATTTGAGTTCTTGCGTTTGGGCGCGCATTAAGAACTTCATGCCACGCTCTTCCAGTGACTCTTGAAGCAAGCCGCCAGCCACTTTGTCGAGTTGACGCTCCATCAGCCATTCAGCGCCATGCACCACCGTCACTTGCATGCCGCGCTTCATGAGACCATTGGCTGCTTCAAGGCCTAACAAACCGCCGCCAATTACCACTGCCTCTTTGTACTGCTTGGCGGCATCAATCATGGCTTGGGTATCGGCGATGTCGCGGTATGCCAAAACACCTTTCAAGTCTTTGCCAGGAATGGGCAGCATGAAGGGGTTGGAGCCAGTGGCTAAGAGCAAGCGGTCGTAGAGTTTGACGACGGTACTGCCATCCAGATTCTGGGCATGAACCTCTCGCTTCACTCGGTCAACTTGCGTGACCGTGCAACCCGTGTGCAATTCAATGCCATTCTCTTGGTACCAAGTGAGGGGGTTCAGAATGATTTCATCCAGTGTTTGTTCGCCCGCCAAAACGGGGGACAACAAAATTCGGTTGTAGTTGGGGTGAACCTCACTGCCAAAGACCGTGATGTCAAACAAATCAGGCGCGAGTTTGAGAAGTTCTTCCAAGGTGCGGACGCCAGCCATGCCGTTGCCCACCATGACCAATTTCATTTTGCTCATGCTTTCTCCACGTGTGCTTGTCTTGTATAAAGGAAATCAATCACGGCTTTGCGGTAACCCAGATAACGTGGATCGTCAGCCAGTTCAACGCGTGAGCGGGGACGCGGCAAGTCAACCTGCAAGATTTCACCGATGGTGGCCGCAGGACCATTGGTCATCATCACAATCTTGTCGGACAGCAGCACAGCCTCATCGACATCGTGTGTCACCATGACCACCGTACTTTGTGTGTTGGCCACAATGGCCAGCAGTTCGTCTTGTAGTTTGGCGCGTGTGAGTGCGTCCAGTGCGCCAAAGGGTTCGTCCATTAAGAGAACTTGAGGCTCCATGGCCAAGGCACGGGCAATGCCCACACGTTGCTTCATGCCGCCAGAGATCTCACCAGGACGTTTTTGCGAGGCATGCGATAAGCCCACCATGTCAAGGGCGGCGTCGGTTCGTGCTTTCAGTTGCGCCACATTTTCTTTGGTTTTGCCATCGACCCGTCCATTGTTGCCAAACACGCGCTCGACGCCCAAGTAGACATTTTCAAAACAAGTGAGCCAAGGCAGCAAAGAGTGGTTTTGAAACACCACTGCGCGCTCAGGACCAGGACCCGAAATTTCACGGTTGGCACAAATCAAATTGCCTTGCGTGGGAGTGGTCAAGCCTGCAATCAAATTGAGCAAGGTGGATTTGCCGCAGCCGGAGTGTCCAATCAAGGCCACAAACTCGCCTTTGGCGACTGTCAGGTCGATGTCACGCAGTGCCGGAAAATCGCCTTTGCTCGTTTTGAAAGTTTGCGCGACACCTTGAATTTCAAGGAACTTGGATGAGAGATTCAAATTCATGAGCGCACCTCTTCAAAAGTGAATGCAGTGGCCAACTTGATCAAGGCATATTCCAATATCAATCCCACCAAACCAATCACAAAGATCGCAATGATGATGTTTTTAACGTTCAGGTTGTTCCACTCATCCCAAACCCAGAAGCCAATGCCCACGCCGCCTGTCAGCATCTCTGCGGCCACAATGACCAGCCATGCCGTGCCCACGGCTAATCGCACGCCTGTCAACATGTAAGGCAAGACAGCAGGGAACAAAATTTTGCTGACAATTTTCCATTCAGACAAATTCAAAACACGCGCTACGTTCATGTAGTCTTGCGGAACGCGTTGAACACCCACCGCTGTGTTGATCACCATGGGCCAAATGGAGCAAATGAAGATGGTCCAAATGGCAGCAGGGTTGGCGCCTTTGAACACCAACAAGCCAATCGGCAACCAAGCCAACGGTGAAACAGGACGCAGCAGGCTGATCAAGGGGTTGAACATGTTGGAGAGAAACTCGAAACGACCAATCAAAAAGCCAAAGGGTATGCCCACCAATGCAGCCAAACCAAATCCCATGGCCACCCGCTTGAGAGAACTCAAAATATTCCAGCCCACGCCCTGGTCGTTGGGGCCATTGCTGTAAAACGGATCGCTGAAAACTTGGATGGCTTGCACCAAGGTTTCTTTGGGGGAGGGGAAATTGTTGGTGCTGCTGAATGAGACCAAGCCCCAAATGCCGACGAGAAATGCCATGCCCAAGAGGGGTGGCAGCACTCGGAGCACAATGGTTTTGAAATGGAAAGTGGGCATTCGAAATCCTTAAGCTTTAACTTTGAAGTTGTCTGCGTATTTCTTGGGATCTTTGCCGTCCCACACCATGCCATCCATGAACTTGCTGGTGCGCATGGCATCTTTGGGAACGGGTGTGTTGCTGGCCGTGGCCGCTTGTTTGTAGATGTCGATGTGATTGATTTGCTTGGCCACATTCAAATAGTCGGGGTGATCTTTGAGCAAGCCCCAACGCTTGTGCTGGGTCAAGAACCACATGCCATCTGACAGGTAGGGGAATGTCGCGTTGCCATCGGCATAAAACTTCATGTGATTTTTGTCATCCCATGTCTTGCCCAAACCATTTTGATAGCGTCCCAAAATGCGTTGGTTGATGACGTCGACGCTGGTGTTGACATAGGCTTTGTCGGCAATGGTTTCAGCCATCTTCATTTTGTTTTGCAGACCAGCGTCAATCCACTTGCTGGCTTCCAAAATGGCGGCAGTCACCGCACGTGCGGTGTTGGGATATTTCTTGGCGAATTCTGCGGTTGTGCCCAAAACTTTTTCTGGGTGATCGGGCCAGATGTCTTGCGTGGTGGTGGCTGTGATGCCAATACCATCTGCAATGGCGCGGTGACCCCAAGGTTCGCCGACACAATAGCCGTCCATGTTGCCAACCCGCATGTTGGCCACCATTTGGGGTGGTGGAACCGTGATCACTTTGGCGTCTTTCAACGGGTTGACGCCCACACTGGCCAGCCAATAGTAAAGCCACATGGCGTGGGTCCCTGTTGGGAAGGTTTGTGCAAATGTGTACTCACGTTTGTCAGTGGCCATGAGCTTGGCCAAGCTGGCAGCGTCCACCGCACCTTTATCTGACAGCTTCTTCGACAAAGTGATGGCCTGTCCGTTTTGGTTCAAGGTCATCAAGATGGCCATGTCTTTCTTGGGGCCGGATGTGCCCAAATGCACACCATAAATCAGGCCATACAAGACGTGGGCAAAATCCAATTCGCCATTGACCAGTTTGTCTCGAACTCCGGCCCAGCTGGCTTCTTTTGTTGGAATGATTTTGACGCCGTATTTTTTGTCGATGCCTAATACAGAGGCCATGACGACGCTGGCGCAATCTGTGAGGGGTATGAAGCCAATCTTGACCTCTTCTTTTTCGGGTTTGTCAGAGCCTTGCGCGTAAACAGCTGCGCGCAAGGCGGGGGCGATGGTCAATGCGCCGGCTGTAGCGGCTTGCAGGACATTGCGTCGGCTCATAGGGGTCTCCAAAATATCGGACATGGCAGGGCTCCTCAAACAAGTTAAAAAAAAGTCAGAAACGACAAAGGCGTCCTCACCACGTTCAATCGTTTGAACGGGTGGGGACGCCTTTGTCCTGAGCCTTCGCGGGCTCTTGCTTCAAGTCGTTTGCAATACCTGTGCCATCTGAAATTCTTCGATTCGATGGCCTTGTCTGCCCCAAGCTAGGGATTGGCGCACTTTAAATTGAGCGCCTTGCACCAAAAGAATGCGCAGACAGCATGTTCTTGAATTGCATTGAAGAGACGCGACTTTATGATTTCAGGAGATCTGCCATGTCCAAGGTGCGTTGGGCCACCTCTCCCAATTTAAGGCCTTTGTCCATGGCCACTTTTCTCAATTTCGAAAATGCTTGCTCTTCCGTGCAGCCTTGGTGCTTCATCAAAAGTGCCTTGGCGCGGTCTATCAAGGTTCGGTCCTGCAAATCACTGCGGGCTTGGTCTCGTTCTTGACGCAGGCGCTCTTCGTACTCAAAGCGTGCCATGGCCACATCCAAGATGGGTTTGATGCGAGAACTTGCCAAACCATCCACGATGTAAGCAGAAACGCCTACCGCAACGGCGTCTTTCACATGGCTGGTGTCACTGTCGTCTGTGAACATGACAATGGGACGACGCGCATCGCGCGTGGCAAATACAACGTGCTCAAGTGCATCACGTGCCTCTGATTCTGCATCGACGATGATCAAGTCGGGTTGCAGCTGTGCAATTCGATCGGCCAAAAAGACATCGGCCGGCAAGGATGCAATCAGGTTGAAGCCGTTTTCCAGTAAACCAATGCGCAAGGCGCGGGAGCGTTTTGCTTGGGACAGGGCATGGTCGTCTTCTGGATCTGTGACTTCCAAGTCTGGCGCGACCACCACGATGCGCAGGGCCTCTGGTGGTTTGGATTTCTTGGACTTAGAAGTTTGAATCATCGATCTTATGAAAAGTCAGAGTGGGCAGGGCTGACTTTGAATGCTTACGCAATTTATGCGCCAACCAAGGGCATGCTGGTTCAAAAACCCTGGCCCTCACGGCATCGCATAAACTCTGCCCCTATGCTTTTTCTTGGAATTGAGTCTTCTTGCGATGAAACCGGTGTGGCTTTGGTTGAAACCCAAGCCTTTGGCGTGCCACGCCTGCTGTCGCATGCGCTGTTCAGCCAGATTGACATGCACCAAGCCTATGGTGGGGTGGTGCCAGAGTTGGCCAGCCGTGACCACATCAAGCGGGTGATTCCTTTAACCCGTGAAGTGTTGAAGGATGCGCAAGTTGAATTGGACCAGGTGGATGTGGTCGCCTACACACGCGGCCCCGGCTTGGCGGGTGCATTGCTGGTGGGGGCAGGTGTGGGATGTGCATTGGGTGCGGCATTGAAAAAACCCGTTTTGGGTGTTCACCACTTGGAAGGCCACTTGCTGTCGCCTTTTTTAAGCGAGGACCCCCCTGAATTTCCCTTTGTGGCTTTGTTGGTGTCGGGTGGACACACGCAATTGATGCGCGTGCAATCCGTCGGCTCTTACGAAATCTTGGGTGAGACAGTGGACGATGCGGCCGGTGAGGCCTTTGACAAATCGGCCAAGCTGATGGGACTCGGCTACCCAGGCGGTCCTGCATTGTCCAAGTGTGCGGAGGGCGGCAATGCACAAGCCTTCAAATTGCCGCGTCCTTTGCTGCACAGTGGTGATTTTGATTTTTCGTTTGCTGGACTCAAAACATCCGTGCTGACGCAGGCTAACAAATTGGGCGCTAGCTTGCATGATGCCAGCACGACGCACAAAGCGGACTTGGCTGCATCCACAGAAGCAGCCATTGTGGAGGTGCTGGTGAAGAAATCCATGGCGGCACTGAAAGCGACGGGCATGCGCCGTTTGGTGGTGGCTGGCGGTGTAGGGGCCAATCGTTCCTTGCGTCTGCAGTTGAACCAAGCCTGTCAAAAAGCAGGAGTTCGGGTGCACTACCCCGAACTTCATTTGTGCACCGACAACGGCGCCATGATTGCCATGGCCGCTGCCATGCGCGTCCAAGCGGGACAACAAGCACCGCAATTTGACTACAGCTTTGATGTCAAACCACGTTGGCCTCTTTCGCAAATTGTGGGATCCAGTATTTAATTTTTTTGAGGATTGAGTTTTGATTCACTTGTTTCATTCGGTGATGCGCAGCCTTGCGTGTCTGGCGCTTGGCGTTTGCATGACTGCTCATGCGCAAAAGGCACCCATCCAATTGGCATTGATTGAGGGCATGAGTGGCCCCTTTGCAAACACAGGCGAAGCGGTGTTGCGCAATTTGGTATGGGCGGTGGAGCGCGTGAATGCACGTGGAGGTGTGAACACTGCTGAAGGCAAACGGCTTTTGGTTTTGAACCGCTATGACAGCAAAGGCCAGAACGAAGAAGCCTTGACTGCGCTGCGTGCTGCCATTGATGCCGGTGCGCAATATGTGTTTCAAGGCAACTCATCAGCCAACGCCGCCGTATTGATCGATGCGATTCAAAAACACAATGAACGCGACATGCAAAAGCGAGTTTTGTTTCTGAATTACTCGGCAGTTGACCCCGCCTTAACGCAAGACAAATGCAATTTTTGGCACTTTCGATTTGATGCACATGCCGACATGCGAATGACAGCTTTGATGCAAGTTTTAAAACAAGACACCAAGTTGAAATCGGTTTATTTATTGGGCCAAGATTACAGTTTTGGACAAGCAGTGTTGCGCGAAGCCAAGCAACAACTTTCAAGCATGCGACCCGACATTCAATTGGCTGGCGAAGAGTTGCATCCCATGGGCCGTGTCAAAGATTTCTTGCCCTATGCGTCCAAAATCAAAGCGTCGGGTGCGCAAGCTGTGATCACGGGCAACTGGGGCAATGATCTGACCTTGTTGGTGAAGGCCGCCAAAGAGGTGGGCTTTGAAGGTAAGTTTTACACCTTCTATGGCAATGCCCTAGGTGCGCCGGCTGCCATGGGTGAGGCGGGTGTTGGCAAAGTTTTGGCGGTGGCCGAGTGGATGCCCAACGTGGCAGGCGCGGAAAGCGTCAAGTTTTATCAAGCCTTCAAACAACGCTTTGACAAGCCTTCTGAAGACTATGTGCATTTGCGCATGCAGTTGATGGTGGAAGCCTTGGCGCAGTCGATTGAAAAGGCTGGCGCCTCTGAGCCTTTGGCGGTGGCCTTGCAACTTGAAAATGCGGAAGTCAGCATGGCCGGGCGGAGCGGCAAAATGCGTGCACAAGATCATCAGTTTCAGCAACCCTTGGTGGTGGGTGTGATGGCCAAACAGGGCGGCGCAGACGTGCCCTTTGATGTGGAAGGCTCAGGCTACGGATTCAAAACAGTGAAGCAATTCAAAGCAGCCGAAGTGGCGATGCCGAGCAGTTGCAAAATGAGCCGCCCCGCACTCTGAAACAAAACAAATGCCCATGAAAAAAGCCCAGTTTTGACTGGGCTTTTTTCGTTTTAGCCTTGCTTGGCCAATCCGAGTTTTTCAATGATGACTTTTTCTTTTTGGTAGTTGTCACGCGCAAACTTGGTGTATTCCTCGGTGTTCATGTAAATCACCGATTGGTCAAATTTTTCGAAGGTGGCCAAGACTTGTGGGTCTTCCAAAGTTTTCTTGAACGCATCTTGCAATTTGCGTGTGATGGCTGGGTCCATGCCTTTGGGGCCGCCAATACCGAAGGGTGAATCGGACACTGTGTCGTAGCCCAATTCATTGAGTGTGGGCACATTGGGCCAACGCTTGGTGCGCTTGCTGCCATAGGTGGCCAGCAATCTACAGGTGCCTGCGTCAACGTGCGGTGCCCAACCTGTGGCATCGCTGTGTGACATGACATGGCCACCCAAGAGTGCGGCCATGCCATCTGCATTGCCTTTGAAGGGAATGTGCTGAAGCTGGATACCGGCTTTCATGGCGAATTCTTCAACTGCCAAATGCGGTGTGGTGCCGTTGCCTGTAGAGCCGAAGGTAAATTTGCCGGGATTGGCTTTGGCATAGTCCACCAAATCTTTGATGGACTTGATGGGCGAGTCGGAGCGCACCACAATGCCAAAGGTGTAGCCAGTCAGACAGGCGATGTAGGTGAAATCTTGCATGGGATTGAATTGCATTTTTTGCATGTGCGGCAAACGCAAAATACCAATGGTCAATTGAGACAGGGTGTAGCCATCGGGCTTGGCATTGACCAATTCATTGGGGCCCAACATGCCGCTGGCGCCAGCTTTGTTTTCAATCACCACAGGGCTGCCTAAGATGCGCGTGGCGCTTTCAGCCAAGGCGCGCATTACACCATCGGTAGAGCCACCAGCTGGCCAAGGGCAAATCAATTTGATGGGTTTAGATGGAAAGTTGCTTTGCGCCATGGCCGGCATGGCAATGGTGACAGCACCCGCCAAGCCTGCTTGGAGGACGTCGCGTCGATTCAATTCAAAGGTCATTTGATGTTCCAAAAATAGAGGAAGTAAAAATTCAGGTGGACAGTATCAAGATCAAAATTTCGTGAATGCTTGCGGCGTTTTTATTCAGCCTTGGCACCTGACTCTTTGACCACTTTGGTCCACTTCACGATTTCACTGGCTTGGTATTTGCCCAGTTCATCGGGTGTCGACAACACAGGGTCAAGTCCCAATGTTTTTAAACGCTCAGTCACTTCTGGCAATTTAAAGACGCGAACCACCTCGGCATTCAATTTGTCGATGATGGGTTTGGGCGTATTGGCGGGTGCAAACATGGCAAACCAAGTGGTGGCTTCAAAGCCAGGCAATGACTCTGCAACCGTGGGAACGTCTGGTGCTGCAGGCGAGCGCTTGGCTGTGGTTTGCGCAATTGCGCGGATCTTGCCTTCTTTGGCCATGGGCAAGGCCGATGGCATGTTGTCAAACACCAACTGAATGCTGCCACCCAACAAATCGGGCAAGAAAAATTGGCGGCCTTTGTAGGGCACGTGCGTCATGCTGGTGCCAGTCATGGACTTGAACAATTCGCCAGACATGTGCACCGAGGTACCAATGCCAGGCGAGCCAAACGACAGCTTGTTCGGATTGGCCTTCATGTAGGCAATCAGCTCGTTCACAGTTTTAACAGGCAGGTCGTTGTTGACCACCAGCAAATTGGGGGCAGACGCAATCAAGGAAATGGGTGAAAAGTTTTTCACCATGTCGTAGGGCATCTTTTCGTAAAGGGAGCCATTGATCGAATGCGTACCTACAGTGCCCATCACAAGGGTGTAGCCGTCGCCAGCAGATTTGGCCACGATGTCGCTACCAATGTTGCCGCCAGCACCGGGTTTGTTGTCGATCACCACGGGCTGTCCCAGTTGCGCTTTTTCGCTGAACAGGCGCGCCAAAATGTCGGGTGCGCCACCCGTTGGGAATGTCACCACCAAGCGAATCGGCCGGTTGGGATAGGCTTGCGCAGATGCTGAGGTGCTGCTCAATAGACCAAGGCCAAGAGGGGCTGCCAAGCTCAAAGCGTACAAAATGCGCAGGCTGAGTCGGCGCGTGCTTGGGGCTGCGGTGCCAGAAAACTTCATTGAGGGTCTCCTACGGGTTAAAGGGTGACCACACTGTAGGGGGGAGGTGAAAGCTGGGGGAGGGTGAAAACCCCTGTTCGTTTCTTAAACTGGCACTTAGGTGTCACCTATGAAAGTTGGGAAGCCCTCATTCAAAATCGACAGAAGCGCTCCAGCGGTCGTTCCAGCCCACGCCCTTGGCTTTTTCCAGTTCTCGGCGATTGCGCTTGGTGGGGCGGCCTTGCTCGATGCTCAGTGCGGGCTCGCGGGCCAAGCGCCTTTGAATCCTGGTTTTTTCTCTGAGGGCAATGCTTTCAGGCGTTTCCTCGTACAAAGTTTGGGCCATGGGTGCGGGGCCCCGCTGGTCGCTGAGGCCGAGAACCCTGAGTGTTCGGGTGATGTCGCCTTGTCGAGTGCTGACGATGTCGCCAACTTTGACCTCGCGGGAGGCTTTGGCCGTTTGGCCATTGATTTCGACTCGGCCCTTGCCAATTTCGTCTGTGGCCAGGGAACGCGTCTTGTAAAACCGGGCAGCCCACAGCCATTTGTCGATTCTGATTTTGTCCATAAGACGCCATTTTGGGCTGAAAATCAGCATTGATACCTGTATTTAAAGCCAGTATGGCCGGAGGGGGTGGTTTAGGCAGGTGGCTATGGTTATAATTCCGAGGCTTTGCCAAGCGGACCCCTTTGGGGATTTGCAAGGCCAAGATCGCACGCAGCAGTTGATTCCAAACCGCTTGCGCAAGTTATAAAACCTCGTTTTGTTGTTCATGTTGCCTAGCAATGTGAATGCCTAACGAAAACAAGGAAGAAAAATGATTGCATCCTCCATCAAAGCAGAGGTCGTTAAGGCCAATGCCCGCGCTGCCAATGACACTGGTAGCCCCGAAGTCCAAGTGGCTTTGCTCACAGCTCGCATCAACGAGTTGACACCTCACTTCAAAACACACGCCAAAGACCACCACGGTCGCCGCGGTTTGTTGCGCATGGTGAGCCGTCGTCGTAAATTGTTGGACTACTTGAAGTCCAAAGACGCTGACCGCTATGTTGCTCTGATCGCCAAACTTGGCCTGCGCAAATAAGCGTATCGAAAGATGACAAGCGCCTGAGTTAGCCCGCTAGCTCAGGCGCTTTCTACTTTAATTTTCTAAAAAGACGTTTTCAGACCGAACCCGCGCTGTGTCATTCCATCAATCATCTGTGTTTTAAGGCAGATCATTCATGGAATGGCATCGAGTTCAGACTGCAAATATCTAGGCTTTTCAGTGCAGCCGTTTGCACTGTGATTTTCTGGAGATATTCTCATGTCGATTTTTAACAAAGTGACAAAAACATTCCAATGGGGCCAACACAAGGTCATCATGGAAACCGGCGAAATTGCTCGCCAAGCTTCCGGCGCTGTGCTGGTCAACATTGAAGACACCGTGGTTTTGGCCACAGTGGTGGCTTCCAAGAATTCCAAAGCGGGTCAAGACTTTTTCCCCTTGACCGTGGACTACATTGAGAAAGCATACGCAGCCGGCAAGATTCCTGGCAGCTTCTTCAAGCGTGAAGCCAA
>JACCDW011537554.1_pt1 | contig 18855 bp, 17 predicted proteins | sample 7449781 | NCBI WGS metagenome assembly JACCDW01 (sample SAMN15323449, study PRJNA562643) | freshwater metagenome | isolation source: river surface water | place: USA:Blue River Watershed | collected 2017-08-18
ACATTGACGCCGGCTGCTTGCAGGCCTTGCGCCAGTGCGGCGGACAAGACCGGACCGGACAGGCGGCCATCACGACCAATGATGACGGTATGTTCATGCTGATCCAGCGCAGCTGATCCAAATGCCTGCCCGATCTGATATGCAATACCTTCATCCAGCGTGCGGCCGACTACGCCGCGTCTGTCATAGGCTTTGAAGATATTTTTCTGCAGTTGCACAGATTGCGATGCGCGCATAACGGTGAGCATGCTTACGCTTGTACGGCTTGTACTTGCGCCGCTGCGGGTGCTGGCGCAACTGCCGTATTGCCGGCATAACCGATCTGGCGGAATGTGCCATAGCGATAGCCGTATCCATACCCATATCGTCCGGTACGCTTGGTCTTGTCGTTCAATAGCACACCTTTGGCGGACAATCCGGCACGATCCAGCCGGCAGAGCGATTCAGCAATCTCCGCAGGCGTGGTCAGGCCCGCCCGCACGACCAGAAAGATCGCACCTGCATGACTGCCCAGAATCAGGCTGTCGGCAACAGCCAGGATGGGCGTTGCATCAATCAGAATCATGTCATAGCGAGGTGACAGCGTGAATAGCATCTCAGGCAATGCAGGACGCAACAGGCACTCAGACGGATGCGATGGCAGACTACCGGTCGAAATAAAATCCAGGTTTTCCATCACATTGGTTCTGATGATTTGCGTGATATCGGTTTTAGCGGTCAGCAGGTCTGATAAACCGTGCTGGCGCGGCAGGTTGAAATACCGATGCAAATGCCCATCGCGCAAATCCGCATCTATCAGCAATATTTTTCTGCCCGATGCTGCCATCACGGCGGCAAGATTGGCCGAGATGAATGATTTGCCAATACCCGTCGTAGGGCCAGTGATCAGTATGATGTTGTTGCTTGCATGGGTCATGGAAAACTGCAGTGCCGCACGCAAGCTGCGCAAACTCTCGATGGCCACATCCATGCTGTCGACTCTGGCCAGAAGCGGCAACGGTGCGATCTGATTGTCGCCATCAAAAAATGAGATCTCCTGTTTGCTGCGCGGGATGCTCGCATACACCGGCAAGCCAAACATTTTTTCTACCAGCTCGGGCTCATCGATGGTATTTTGCAGCGCGCGTTTGATGAAAGCAGCCATTACGCCGATGAACAGGCCAGCAAACAAGGCGATGCATATCACGCGCGGACGGTTAGGCGATACCGGTCGTTCAGGCATGACGGGTGCATCAATTAATCTGACATTGCTGGTCTTGCCTATAGCAATTAGCTGCAGTTGCTGGGCACTGGCAACCAGCGCTGCATACAGTTCACTGTTGACCTTCACATCACGCGCCAGCCTGACAAGCTCCTGCTCGACAACCGGCAGGCTTTTTATCTGACTATTTGCTTCACGCATTTCACGGTTCACTTCCCTTAACTGTGCATCAACGGCCTCAACAGCAGGATGATTCACTGTATAGCGGCTCAACAGTTCAGTGCGCTTTTGTTCAAGCTCGATGCGCCGGGTTCTTGCGGCAGCCGAGCGTTGCAGATTGATTTTTGCCTCCTCGCCCAGATCAACAGTGCCATGGGTATTGCGGAACTGGTTATAACGCGCCTCCGCCTGTTCAAGTTGCTGCTTAAGTTCAGGCAAGCGCTGGTTCAGGTAAGCGAGTGATTTGTCGGCTTCTTCAGTACGCCGTGCTCCGTTTTGTGCCATGTATTGCTGACTGATTTCAGTGAGCAATTGATAGACCGTTTGCGGACTATCGCCTTTTAGGGTGGCACTGAGCACGCCGGATTGTTTTCCCATCTCGGCAACATTCAATGACTGCTGTATTGACTCGATGACAGCCAGTCTGGAACTGCGCGTGATTGAAAATTCGGTACCGGGATAGGCCAGGATTTTCGATACTTTCAATACGATAGTGCCTTCATCTGTCAGATAACTGAGTGACTCGCCGACTCTGCCTCTAAATGCGATGTCATGTTCTTTTTCCCTGACCTCAAACCAGCCATTTTTTTGCATACGCAAAATGAATTCCTGATTTTCTAGTGCGGGTGGCAAATCAAATTCGGCAATGTCGATACTTTCTTTGCCCCATGCATAACCGCCCAGCCCGCGCAACCACGCGACTGCATCGGCCAGATCAAGGCCGGCCAGCCAGTTGCCCAGTAACGGGAAATACACAGGCTCGGCATGAATATAAAGTCGTAACTGATCAATCGCCTTGGCGACAACCATGCGCGAGCGCAGCAGCTCGATTTCAGCCGCCGCAGGCGTTTTGATATCGATCATGGAGCCGGCTTCACCTAATATATTTTTGGGCTCGCGCTGTCCTTTTTCTTCAACATGCACCAGCAAATTGGCTTCATAAACAGGCCTGGCCATGAACGCATACAGCATGCCGGCCATGCCTATAGAAAGCGTGATGATGATGATCAGCCAGCGGTTTTCGAAAAGCGTATCCAGATAAGCAGACAGATCCGTCTGCCCTTCGTCAGTAAAAATAGTGGTTGAACCATGTTGCAAGGCCACAGGCTGTGCAATCGGATTGTTCATCATTCGGCTTTCAAGGGACATTGCAATCAGTGCAGCGCACAGGCCATACCGGCACGCGCCAATTGAGGAAGCTTTTTTTTCACGGCCATGTCAATCAGTTGAAACGCATGCGAAAAAGCAGGCAGTCCCAAACGATAAGGATCGGGAATGTCCATATCAGAGGGCTCGCCTAGGCGCATGACTTTATGTCTGGCCGATGGAAAACGGCTGCTGACATAGTGCAGCTGGTCGCCATCCATGGTCAGCACCAGATCGGCTTCGCGCATCATCCAGCTGGCCAAATTGCGCGCGCGATGCGCACTGATATCAATGCCTGCCTGCCACATCAGTTCCATTGCGATCGGATCGGCCGGTGCACCATCCTGCGCGCAAATACCAGCGGAGAATATTTCATGTGACGGCAGCGCCTCGCGCATCATGCCTTCAGCCATCGGGCTGCGGCACACGTTGCCGGTACAAACTAAAAGAATATTGCGTATCACGTCAGCGCCCCGGCGTCGTAGCGATCACGGCAGTGGGCAAGGCGCCCGGTATCATGGCACTGATAGTGCGGTTCCAGTTTGTCAGCGGGGTAGCGGCGACATAGACTACATCTTTGGGATTGAGCTCAAAACCTTCAGCGATGGCAAGCGCGCCGGGCGCATTCGCATCAAGCTGATAGACCACGGATTCCTTGCTGTTACGACGAATGACATACACCTGTCTTGCATCACCACTGACAGGATTGATGCCACCGGACTCACCCAATGCTTCATTCAGGCTCAGCCGGCCGTTGCGCATGGGCAGCGCGCGCGGTGAAGTGACTTCACCTGAAATGAATATTTTACTTTCATCTCTGGACAGCACGCGCACTACATCACCATTGGCCAGCATGATGGACGAAGGATCAATCCCTTTTTGCACCAGTAACGGCAAGTTGATGTTGTAGGCCTTGCCGTTACGATTGATCAGTATGCGGCTCTGATCGGCACTCGGTAGCATACCGCCTGCGCGATTGATCGCTTCGATCAGTGTCATCGGAATATCATTGATAGGCTGCACGCCCGGTGCCTTGATTTCGCCATCCAGATAGACGCGCTTGCTGCGATAGGAAAGCATGCGCAACGTGACCTTGGGTTTTTTCAGATAACGTGCTAATTGCTTAGTCAGCTGTGCATGCGCCTGTTCTGGTGTCAGTCCGGCGACTTTTATCTTGCCTGCATACGGAAACTCCAGCATGCCATTCTGATCCACTTCGAATCCGGATTGCGCCTGCGCTAAGGGACTGGTGGCCACGCCTGCGCCACCTGCTGCGCCCAGCGGTACAGCCGGCAGCATGGATGCCGAGAGTTCTGGATGATCCCAGACAACGATCTGCAGCACATCACCTGGTTCGATGACATACACCTTTGCCGGCTGCATCAGTTCGCTGATATTTTCCATGATCTGCTGGTCACGCCACTGCCGCTCCTGCGTCAACAGCCTGGGCGTAATCGGACGGATCTCGGTTTTGATCGGCTCGCCATCACCATCTGTTGATGATGTGCCAGAGGCTTTGCTAAATTGAATGCCCGGTGCCATCGAGGTACAGGCAGCCAGCAAGACTATCGGAAAAATACACACTACCTTGTGCCGCACCATCCACCGCCTCCACGCTATGCAAAGACCATCACTGACAACACAGCGCTTGTGGCGATATTTTGTCACGCTGTCAAAGTACTGTGCATGACTTTACGGTGATCGGCACCACATGCCGTTGAGATTGCTCAGGCTTCTCTGAGCGTTTGCAACGGAGCTTGCGTTAAGACAGTGTGCAGGGAGGCCCGGCCGCCAGCGATTGCAGCGAGTATGCCGATGGTGATGCCAGCGATCCATAGCAAGGGACTGAAGGTCCAGGCAAAGTCAAAGACATAGCGCGCGAGGATCCAGCCAATGATGGCAGCGCCCGTTGCTGCCATCGCGCCGGCGCATGCACCTATGATGGTGCACTCCAGCCATTGCGCTGTCGCCATTTGTTTGCGGGTGGCGCCCAATGCACGCAGTAAGCCTGCTTCACGCAGGCGTTCCTGCTGTGATATCAGCATGGCGGCGATCAATACCAACATACCGGCAGCCAGTGTAAACAAGAACAGGAACTCCACTGCAGCAATGACCTGATTGATCACCTGCTGCACCTGACTGAGCATACTGCCGACATCAACGATAGTCAGGTTAGGATAGGTATGCACCAGTTGATTGACGAGGCGGTTCTGTTGCGGCGGCAGGCGAAAGGCCGTGATCCATGTCTGTGGCAAATCTTGTGCTGCGGGCGTGTTCAGAATCACGAAAAAATTTACGCGCATCGAGCCCCAGTCTAGCTTGCGCAGGCTCGTGACGGTCGCATCAACCTGCTGGCCTGCGACATCAAATCGCAACACATCACCTACTTGTATGTCCAGCGTCTTGGCAAGACCCTGTTCGACCGATGCCTCATGTTTATCGCCATCAGGCTTGAACCAGGCACCGTCAACGAGCGTGTTCTGGGCCGGCATGTCTTGCATGGTCGAGAGATTAAATTCACGTTCGACCAGCCTGCGTGCACGTTCATCATCAAAGCTTTCCGGCGTGATCTCGTGTCCTGCGATCTGCACCAGCCGGCCGCGTATCATCGGATACAGCCTGATTTCACTGATATGACTGGCGGCGAGTTTTTCGGTAACGGGCGTTTTCTGATCGGGCTGAATATTGATAATGAAATGATTCGGCGCATCCGGTGGCGTCGATTGCCGCCATGCTGACAACAGATCTTGTCGTATGACCGTCAACAGTAGCAATGCCATCAGGCCCAGGGCAAGGGCCACGATTTGCATCACACTGGCACCCGGCCGCCGCTTTAATGAAGTCAGCGCGAAACGCCACACCGGTGAACTCGACCAGGAGCGCAACAGGTGCAATGACGACAGCAGCAACCAGCCAATGAGTGCGAATACCGCAAAGGCAACGATAAAGCCGCCAGCGGTCATCAGTCCGAGTTTGACGTCGCCCGCCTGCCAGATGAGCAAGGACACAAATGAAATGATGGCAAGCAGATAGCCGGCCAGCGTGAAGGCCTTGGGCGCTTGCTGCTCTCGGCGTATCACGCGGTTATGCGGCACATTGCGCAATTGCAGCACCGGCGGTATCGCAAAGCCGATCAGGAGCAATAATCCGGTTGCCACTGCCTGCAATAACGGCAGCATACCGGCAGCAGGGAGTGTTGCCGTCATCAGCGGCCCCAGCCATTGCAGTAAAACGAAATGCACAGCAAATCCGAGTGCCGCGCCGCAAAGACTGCCCAGCATGCCGATCAGGAAGAATTCCAGCAGATAAATCAGCGTGAGCTGGTTTTGCGTCAGCCCCAGACAGCGCAGCATCGCGCAGGCATCGAGATGCCGTTCAAGAAAACGACGAGCCGACATGGCAATGGCCAGTGCAGCGAGCATTGCGCACAGCAGGCTGACCAAGGCCAGAAATTGTCTGGCGCGATCCAGCGTTGCGCGCATTTCGGGCCGGCCTGTTTCTAGCGATTCAATTTGTACGCCGCGTATGGCCTCGTCCTTCATCTGCTTTTCCAGCCATTGCTGATATCGGGACAAGGCTGGTACTTCGCCTTTGAGCAGCATGCGGTAACTGATGCGGGATCCGTTTTGTATCAAACCAGTCGAGGCCAGCTCTTTTTCAGACAGCATGACGCGCGGTGCGAAATTCATGAATGCCGCACCGCGATCCTGCTCGAGCAGTATCGCCGCCGCGATCGTGAATTCGCGTTCGCCCAGCCTGATGCGCTGGCCTTGCCGCATATCGCGCGCGGCAAGAAACGCATCATCGACCCAGACGGTGCCGGCAGCCGGACTGCCACGCATACTTTGCCGGTTTCCCTGCACATCTAATGTGAGCGCGCCTCGCAACGGATAATTTTCCGATACTGCCTTGATCGCTGCCAGTCGCGTATCTTCATTTGTCCCGCTGCCTGTCGTCACCATGCTGGGAAAGGCGATGGTATCGGCTATCTCCAGGCCCAGCTGCTTTGCATGCTGGCGCCACGCTGCCTGCAACGGATAATCACTGCGTATGACCAAATCTGCGCCGAGCATTTTGCCTGCATCTTGCGTCAATGCCTTGTTCATCCGGTCAACCAGGAAGCCGACTGAGGCCACCGCTGCAACGGCTAACATCAGCGATATCAACAAGAAGCGTAGTTCGCCGGCCCGCCAGTCGCGCTGCGCCATGCGCAACGCCTGCATAAAGATCGGTGGTGAAAACAAGGAAGGCTGCATCAGTGCGTCGTCAAATATTGCCCTGCGCCTTCCAGGCAGATGCCTGTCTGAGCAGGACGCAAGCCAGGATTGGCTCAGTCAGGTTTCAGGCCAAAACCGGCCTGAATAATGCATTGTACTGAGTCTGGTGACTTGACGCGTGCGCCGCCTTACATCTTCCCGCCTTTCATGCCGTCCTGGTGCGTGCGTTCATATTGTTCCTGACAGGGCGCGCAGCGCTCTGCAGCAGGCATGGCCATCAATCGCTCAAATGGAATCTCATAGCCACAGGAAATACATTCGCCGTAGGTACCGCTGTCGATTTTCTTATATGCGAGCTCGACTGCGCGCAACTCCGTCATGTCACGTGTCACAGCAGCATTGCCAAGGTCTATCGACAAGTTGGCAAATGACAGGTCGCCAGGATCGGGGACTTCACTGGCCAGCTGCACATAATCTTCCTGCAAATTAATTTCGCGACGGATGTCTTCCCGCAGCGCACGTTCCCTATCAGCCAGTCTTTGTTGCAGATCTGTTCTTTGCTGCTCGTTTAAATTATCCATAGCTTGCCCCTGCCTGTTTGCATTGTCTGTACCTGTCGAAGAAATTTTTCTTGAATCAAACTTCTGTAATCTTTGTTCGCAATTGATACATTGTGTTGCGGGTATCCATGAAAGAGTTTGATATTCAACAAGAAATTCCGCATGATTTTTGATGGGATGAAAAACGTATTTTTTTACCGCTGCCTGCTTACGTGAACCGGTAGTAAAAAAACGACTGATCGGCAAGTGATGTTTATGTTCGCTCAAAATTATCTTTTTTATAATTTAAATTTGTAAAAAATCAAAGAGCGACAGCCTGTTGATTTTGCTCAAGCGTGACAGTCTGGACTTCAAGAATATTCCCGCTAGACTCGGATTTCTGACAAATAACTTGCAATCCGACATAGGGGAAAATCGTGACTAAGCCCACACCAAGCATAGATGAGATGATGGCCATATTTGTTACCACTGTCGCGCGCAAAAATGCCGTGAGCATGCGCGAAAAATACTTGCTACGCGAAACCATGCATAGTCTGGTTAGGCTCAGCAAAAGTGAACAGATGCTACAAATCAAACTCAACATCAATAAGCTGATTCCGGCCTCTATCCGTCCGCAGCATATTCGACGCAGTCGCTCCCGCCATCAGGCACTGCATCTGTCGGCGCAAGGCAATCTGGCTTTTGGCTCGCAAGACTGCTCTTCTTAGACCAGCGCTTCAATACACACACTTAAAAGCCGTCACTCTGCGGCCGTCGGGAAATATTATTTTTGTCATGAAACCGGCGACACCACAAACAAAGGCGCACTGGGTTTATTCATAAAGTGATTCGTAAAGTCTGTCCGTTTGACGTTTATAATCCGCTGCTAAAACCACATGCCGGATTCTGAAGACACAATCGAACGGATCAGCTTAACAATACAATATGAATTTGCAGACCCATTCCGCTTCCCAGACCGCCCGTATCGTCAATTTTTACGGGCCTGCCCTGATAACTCGCTGCGTTCGCGAAGAGATGCATCATGGCTGAACTGGCCATACGCAAAGTCGTCACAGTTCATGATGAACGCGATGCGGCTCGCCATGCGATGGGAAGAATCATTATTGTCGATGATGATGATGCGATCCGAAACGCATTAGTCGCGCTGCTTGAGTTTGAAGGTTATGCGACCGTACCGATAGATTCTGCACTTGCCTATCTGGAGCTAATCGAAAAGGCTGAGCCTGTATTTCCGGGCCCGAGCTGTATTTTGCTGGATGTGAAAATGCCGGGGCTGACAGGGCTTGAACTGCAAAGCAAGCTCATGGCGTTAGCCGAGACCACGCCTATCGTATTCATGAGCGGTGGCAGCAGCGCATCGGAAGCCGTGCTTGGTTTACGTAACGGCGCCATTGATTTCCTGATCAAGCCATTTGAAGATGAAGCGCTGCTGACCGCAGTCAGTCTGGCACTTAACAAAAGCCGGGCGATGCAGGAATCACAAGTACAAAGCCAAGAGCTCAGCGAAAGGCTCTCGTCATTATCTGACCGAGAAATACAGATTGCCAAAATGGTATCGGCCGGTATGCTCAATCGCGATATAGCCGAACAACTCGGCATCGCTGTGCGCACGGTAAAACTGCATAGGATGCACATGATGCGCAAGCTAGGCGCAACAAATGTGATCGAACTGGCAAGACTGCTTGATCGCCTGAACTAATGCTTGCGCCTTCAATAGCAGTCCTCCCCTTCCCACTTTCGACTTGCCCCTTAGGTCTATATTAACTTTCCCTAGAGCAAGTTAATCTCCGTTTTGACAGGCCTTAATCTGAAATTAAAGTCTCATCAATTCCATGTTGCTAAAAAAGTTGCAACATTAAAAACACATAATTACAAAAACAGGGGATAAGCCAGTATGTCCGAGACAACGCAATCCGTGGTGACGCAAACCGCGACCCACTATGCCCAGAATCCATCATCTAACGCCGTCAGTAAATCAGAAGGCCCGTTAGCCGAGATCTCACGCAAATGGTTAGCTGATATTTCGCCCTCGGATTTCAATGAATGTCATGAATATCTGGCAGCCGTCAGGCTGGCGCGGCATATGAGCAAGATTGATGTCTGCCGCGCCAGTCAGAGCGATGAAGATCCGGCTTCCGGCGTGTCGCTGCCCACTGTTTCTAAAATTGAAAGCGGTGTTTATGGCGAGCCTGGGTTTCGCACCATGATCAGGCTGGCTCGTGGCTACGGCATTCCGCTGTCCAGCCTCGAACGCTTTTTTAAATAACTCCCTGTAGCACTGCGAGATGAGAACCGTGCCTGGCCGTGTTAACAAGTTAGTAAAAGCAGTCACTATTTATTACTGACTGTTTTTTCAAACTGGATTTGGCGTCAGGGTCACTGTTACACTGCTGATCTTGATGTAAAAGAGTCAAGGCCGAAAGTGATGACCGACTCTCGCTATGCCAAAAGCGCCTGAGGTATGAATCAAAATTCGCAGTCAATCAGACAGGGCAGACCCGTGGGACTCTGAGGCAAAGGCCAATGAAAAAAACAATTAATCTTTCCACCATCAACATCGATGGACAGAAATTAAAAAAAGCCAGGGAAGAAAAAGGGATCTCTGCGACGGACATTGCCGCTTCGCTGACTTTGTCGCGCGCGCAAATCATTCATATTGAAGAAGGCGGCGACAAACCTTTTTATACGCCTGCCCACAAGCTGCTAGCGGTTCGCAAATATGCCAACGCACTGGATATCCCCTATGAAGAGGTGGTAACAGGAGAAGGATTCGACCAGACCGTACCCGTGCCGGAAGATGCGCCAACGACGATGCGCTCCTACAATACTGTCAACGAAACCGACCATGATTTATCGCAGATCAGCGCCACCGAAGACAGACTGACTGCAGTCGCACGTAATGCGGAAAGACGCCGGCGCATCTTGATTGGTGGTGTCGCATTGTGCGTACTGATTGCAATCTACGCAAAGATGCGCGGTGCTACAGATGAATCCAAACTGCCGCAGAATTCTCAGCAACAAGAACAGTTATCTGAAGCCGACCCTGTGATCGAGCCACCGGTTGCCTATGAAGCGCCGACTGAAGCGGCAGTCGACAACGCGCCAGTTGCAGCAGCACCGGTGGCCAATCCGCCGGCCGTGGTCGCGGCTCCCATACCGCCTGTCGCAGCTGCCGCTGTGCCTGCCAGGCCTGCGCCTGCAGCAGAAACACCGACAGAAGCCAAGGCAGCCAAGCCTGCCGTGCAAGCGGAAACACCCAAACCCGCAGCAATTGAACCGCTGCGTGCTGATGCCGGTGCATCCGATGAGAATTGCGCAGCCGAGAGTGGCGGCAGCGATGTCAAGAGCTGGAGCCCTGCTTATCAGCGCAAGACCGACACCCGCCTGTTTGTCATCAGCCCCAAAGGCGGTACTGTGTGCGTGACTGACAATAGCGGCAAGACCAAAATGGTGAACTTGCGCCCCATGGTTGGCGAACCTTTCACAGGCAAACCACCTTATACGATACGTTCGAAGCAGCTCTCAAGCCTGGACATGTACATGCAGGGATTGCGCGTTAAAGTGCCTGCTGATGCCAAAGCCATGCGCCTGATTCCGACGAATGTACCTGCACCGGATGCTGAAAGCGCTGAGGCAAGCGCCGCCGACTAGCCAGCTGCCTTCTGTGGCCATACTTTCAATGATGCAGCGCTATGCCGCGCTGCAGTTCCCACTGACTTAGCCTCAGCCTTAGTCTCTTTCTGAGGCCTTCATCTCTACCGCCTGGCGGAATGATGCAACGCAGTCGACATTCAACTTATTTTTTCTGTTGCCCGTCTGATCAGGCTGAAGTGACTCACCCCTGAAATAATAAGGCCAGCAATGTGCCGATCATACAAACGGCAATCCAGAAAACCATGGGCATGCCTGGCTGACGCAAGGGCGATAATTTATCCAGCCATGGCGGCACCATCCTAACCGTCTTGCTGCGGCGCCGATCCCCTCGCCTCCTGGCCTGAAATGTGCGAGGTGCATTCACTGTTCCGGCGGCTGCACTGGTTCTATTGTGCGCTTGCCGTGATTCAGCACGAGCTATCCATTGATCATGCTGCTTACGCTGTACCGGGTCTGACAGCACGGTATAAGCGGCATTAATTAACTGAAAAATCTGTGTCACCGATGGATTATCAGGATGATGATCCGGATGAAATTTTGCGCACAGGGATTTGTACGCTGCGCGTATGACTTCCGGCGGTGCATTACGCGCCACCTTCAAATTGTCATAGTGAGTATGTAGTCCATTCATTGATCAATTGTCTGTTTTTTGTTCAGGCAAAATGAGCGTAAACCAGACATCAACGCCAACTCTTGAGAAATCGCAAGTGATCTTGCATGTCACTAAGCTCACCAGCCAGTCGCTTTCGTACCTGCACCCCGGGTTTATGTGCGCACTGCACAAAAAATTTCCTTACAAGATACGCTTCAATAAACAGATCAAACTGCGGATAAAGCACGGCACTTGCTGATCTAACTGGCTGACTCAATATGCATTGAAGGCCACAGGAGACACTATGCAACAAGTATCTACCCATGTATCTGCAAAAAACGTACCGCTTGATCTGGGTATTGAAGAAAAAGACCGGCTGGATATTGTAGCGGGCCTGTCGCGCCTGCTTGCTGATACGTACACGCTCTATCTGAAAACCCATCATTTTCACTGGAATGTCACCGGTCCCATGTTCCAGACCTTACATCTGCTTTTTATGGAGTTGTATCAGGAGCAGTGGCTGGCCGTAGATCTTGTCGCCGAACGCATCCGTGCACTCGGTGCTGTCGCACCTGGTACTTATGAAGAATTCGCGCGCTTAACGGCAATCAAGCCGGGCATCACTAGTCCACATGCAACCGACATGATCAGAGAACTCGCAGAAGGTCAGCAAACACTGATACACACTGCCCGCGAACTGTTTCCGGTGGCAGAAGAGGCGAACGATCAGGGAACCTGCGAGCTGCTTACGCAACGCCTGCAAATCCATGAAAAAAATTCCTGGATACTGCGCAGCCTGTTGGAAGAGTGAATCCTGTAAAACAGATGAACAAACATCAATGACTGCGTAGTTTATGCTGGGTTTGCAATCGCGCAAACGCACGTCATGTAACGTATGTAATGCAATCATCGATACAGACTTTGTGGTGACTGCCATAACTAAAGAGACTATTGCCTTGGTGAGGAACTGTAGCTAGCGATAACGGGTCTATCGGTCTCGTCATCCAAGCAGCGCTGAAAAATCATCCGGAAAGAATTCTCGACCCTCAGATGAATTGCCTTTATCTGCGGGTGGATAGTCTTAGGAAAATTTCCACTTTCCGGACTGGCCATTGTAAGTACAACAATGGCCATCGTCTGTTCATTCCATTTTGTCCATCACATCACGTATAGCCAATCGGAATAACTCATTATGTCGGATCAAACAGAACAAAACGCCTATGCGGAAACCAACGGATTACGGAAAATACTCTTTGATCATACGGACTTAGTCGTTCAATCGGAAACCGAGGGAATCAAAGATATTTTGCAAGCTTTGCGAACGCATCTGAAAATGGAAGTCGCATTCCTGGCCGAATTTTCAGAGGGCAAGCGCATATTCCGTTATGTAAATTCCAACTGGGATGGCAATCCTGTCAAAGCAGGCAATGGCGATCCGCTGGAGAATTCATATTGCTACCGGATCGTCAATGGCATCATGCCGGAGCTGATGCAAGATGCACGTGAAAATCCCGAAGCAGCAAAAATGCCGGTAACCGCTGCCCTTCCGGTTGGCGCGCATCTGAGCGTGCCGGTACAACTCTCAGACGGCAGTGTCTATGGCACCTTATGCTGCTTCAGTCGTAATGCAGACAAGACCCTGAATTTGCGCGACCTGCAATTGCTTCGCACCTTTTCCGAACTCGCCAGCAAAATGGTCGAGCGCAGCCGCAACCTGAAGTCGATGAAAAAAATTACCCAACAGCTCATCAACAGGGTCTTGCGCGGCGATACCATGCATATGGTGTATCAACCAATATTTGAACTCAAGTCCAGCAAAGTCACTGGCCTGGAATCACTGGCACGTTTTGCCGACTTACCACTACGTACACCAGATCTCTGGTTCAAGGAAGCCAATCAGGTCGGGCTCGGTACCGAGCTGGAAATCTGTGCAATCAGGCATGCACTACAGGGCATGTCACAACTGGATCCGGATATCTACATCAGCATTAATGCTTCTCCATTGACTATCATGTCAGGCGCATTGCAACAATATCTGAAAAATATTCCTGATCTGCATCGGCTGGTATTGGAAATCACCGAGCATGATGCAGTCAACCAATATGAAGAAATGAACGTGAGTTTGAAAACGCTACGCTCTCAGGGACTGAGACTGGCCGTCGATGATGCAGGTGCCGGATATGCGAGCTTTCGTCACATCCTCAATCTGAGGCCGGATTTTATTAAACTCGATGTGAGTCTCACACGTGAAATTGATACTGATCTCGCACGCCAGGCACTGACTGTCGCCTTCGTACATTTTTCTCGCGAGACCCATTGCGACATTATTGCCGAGGGCGTAGAGACAGAAGCAGAACTTGAAACCCTGTCAAGACTAGGCGTCTGCAAGGCTCAAGGTTTTTATCTGGCGCGGCCTATGCGGCTCATCGATGCCTCAAATTATGTCAACAGCATGAACCGTGCAAAGTTAATGATGCAGTAATTTTTCAAAGCGAAAAAATACATTTACCAGCGATGATCACGATGGCCATGATGGCCGCGATCATGGCGTTCATGATGACGATCGCCCTCTCTTGATCTGTCTGTGTATCTGCCGGTGCCAAATGAAACGCCCCACGCCGGCTGCGCATAACCGACACTGCCGCGCGGCTGTTCCCAATGCGCCGGTATCAGCACATAAGCCGCACCATTCCAGTACCAGTAATCCGCAACCCATACCGGCTGGGGGCGGATGATCGGTGGCACTGCGGAGTAAACCACTGGCGGTGGCGGCCTGCCTGAAGAAATCGTCACGCCCCATTCCAGATCTTCAGCGGCAGCATGGCCACAATTGATTGTGCCTGCCAGTCCCAGAATTGAAAGCAGGCCTGCTGCAAATTTGCGCATCATATACTCCTGATCTTGTTGTCCATCACAGTGCGATGTGCAGACAATGTAAATACAGGCATCAGGCGCGCATCGATTATTTACAATTCAAAACAGATTTTGCGCCTAGAGTTCGATCAGGCCATGCCTGACAGCGATCAGGGTCAGCTCCGCCTGATTCGCCACCGCCAGTTTTTGTTTGACGTTATATAAATGCGTGCCGACCGTGCGCGGTGAAATATTGAGCAACTCGGCAATCTGGTTCACAGAAAGTCCTTTTGCCAGCTGGATGAAGACACCAAATTCGCGCTCGGAGAGCACTTCGATCGGACTTTTTTCGCCGTTGAACTCTTCCAGCGCCATGCGCTGTGACACATGGGTATCGATATACATGCGGCCTTCGTTGACCTGCCTGATTGCATGGATCAGCTCATCAGGTGCACTGCGCTTGGACAAATACCCCAGTGCGCCGGCCTTGAGCATATAGCGCACATAGCTTGGATCTTCATGCGAAGACAAGCCCAACACGCGCGCCCGCTTATCACGTGCCAGGATTCTTTTCGTCGCCTCAACGCCCATGGTGCCACCTAGCGAAATATCCATGACGATCACATCCGGCTTACTAACGGGTATCTGCTGATAGGCGATTTCTGCAGATTCTGCTTCACTGACGACCTTGATATCGTCAGTCGCCTCAAGCAGCATACGAAAACCAAACCGTACGACCGCATGATCATCAACCAGCATGACATTAATCGGTTTACTCATGATGCACTTTCAGAAATCGGAATAGAAACAAACACTTCCAGCCCGCCTTGCGGTGCCGACTGGAATACGACATGACCACCCAGTGATTCTGCACGCTCCTGCATACCGCGTACGCCGTAATGGCCTTCACGCTTGAGCGACTCCGCGCCCTTGCCATCGTCTGCAATCGACAGAATGAGCACATGATTCTGCATGCCTATCCGGATGTGCACGCAACTGGCCTGTGCGTGACGCACCACATTCGTCAGCGCCTCCTGCACTATCCGGTAGGCTGACAGTTCCAGCGCCTCGCCCAGCGCAGGTATCTCACCTTGTACTTCCAGCTCGGTCTTCAGATCCGGATGTTTTTGCTGGGTGCCGGTAAGCAGATCCCTGACCGCGTCCACCAGCCCCATGCCTTCCAGCTGTATCGGGCGCAGGCGCGGGATCATCCGGTGCATCGCATCGGAGGTCATGCCTGCGGTATCAAAGAGCATCTGCGCGGAGCGCTCGATCGGGCCGCCTGCAATTTCCGGATGCTGCAAGATTGATTTGGCGATGCTGCGTATCGCAGTCAGCGACTGGCCGAGCTCATCATGCAACTCGCGCGCCAGCGCCGTGCGCTCTTCTTCAATGCGCGCATGCAGCATCTGCGTAAATTCGCGCTGCGTGGCCAGCCTTGCCTGCGCCTCCGCGCTGGCCTGTCGTACCAGAATATTGTCTTCCACCGCCTGCGCCATCCGGTTAAACGCACGTCCCATCTGGCCGGCCTCCTTGCCCGGCAGCGCAGGCAGCCTTACCTGATGATCGCCCTGCTCAATTTCGCGCAAGCCTTTTTCGATTTTTTCCAGCGGTGCCAGCCAGCGTCCTACCAGCCAGAAAATCAGCAAATCCGCCAGTACGAACAACACCGCCTGCGCCAGCAAGATGTCCGTAAGGTTGTCCCAGCCATCAAGAATTGCGCGGGTCGGATTGGTACGAATGCTGAGTTTGGCGCCTTTGAGCTCGACGATGCGCTGTGTTTCAGCCGGCGCAATCAGTGTGGCATACCATTGCGGCGCATTGCGGCCGGCCTTGTAGACTGAAGGCGGCGAGGCATAGAGAAGACGGCCAGTCTCGTCTTCAAGCGTGATGTCATTGGCGCGTATACGGCCTGTCTCGCGCAAAAATTCCACCAGCTCAGGCAGGTTCTGGCGAGAATAAAAGCTGCTGACCCGGCCAAGAATTTGCGAGGCAATGCGGCCAGAAGCTTCCATTTCTTCGCGCACGCTACTGCGGGTCGCGCTGACCTCGACCAAAATCAGGATACTGAAGACTAAAATCGTCAGCAGCGCAAAAATCAGGTTAATCTTGAGCCTCAGGCTCATTGCATGCCCTTTGGCGCTAACCAGAGGCGACCCGCCGGCGCTGCTAACCGGGTTATTTATAATTGTCATAGTGTGCTTGTATTGCTGCTAACTGAATGCGCATGGCCGCATGTGCAGCAATTTTCTTACCTGGAGGTGATCATAGCAGCTCAATCCCTGCGAGCGCAGGGCTTATCTGGCGGAGAATTCCATCACAGGGCTGCCGGTGGGGAGGATCATGAAAATCATGAGCATGAATTAAGCAATTGTCCGATGCACCGGAATATCCCTGAAGGCACTATACAGTTCACTGAGAAGCAGTTCTCAGAATTTTACGAAAAACCCTCAATTAATTAGGAGATTACTATGGCATGGACTACACCAGCAGCAACCGATCTGCGTTTCGGTTTCGAAATCACAATGTACATCGCTAACCGCTAATCATTAGCTCGTTAGTAAACAGCCAGGCTTTTGCCTGGCTGTTTTTTTTGGTTGCCTGGATTTGTCGTCAAAAATTCGTTAATCTTTTATAAATTATTATCAAAATATATTTTTCAATCTGACTAAATAGTTTTTGATAATGAAAAACCCTTCTTGCTGATCACATTACGTATCAAATTTTTAAAACCGGTTACTGCCGCTCTCCTGCAACGCCCAGTAAAGCTGCCATATCCAGGCACTCCGCCGCCTTCTCTACACTAGGCACCGGCATCCACGGCACCACACCAATCAAAGGCGCAGACAATCGCTGTTGCAAGGCTTGCACATTGGCTTTCTGGTGGGGCATGTCGACATCAATCTGGTTGGCGACCCAACCGGCAATTTTCAGCCCGCGCGATGTAATGGCTTCTGCAGTCAGTAGCGCATGATTGATACAGCCCAGCCTTAATCCAACAACCAGAATCATGTCCAGGCCTAACTGCGTTGCAAGATCAGCCGTATCAAACTGATCATTCAAGGGCACCCGAAAACCGCCCACGCCTTCGACCACGATTGCATCCGACTGTTGTGCAATCTGCTGATAGGCCTGCAACAGTGCCGATGAATCGATTTCTACATGCTCCAGTGCGGCGGCAATATGCGGCGCAGCCGCTTCCTTCAGCAGATAAGGTGTGGTCAGATCACGCGGCAATGTGGTACTGGATCGTGCTGCCAGCATCGCCACATCGTCATTGAACAGTTCTCCGTTCAATATTGCTGCGCCGGCAGCAACCGGCTTCATACCTGTGACTGATACCAATCCATGCCGGCGCAACGCATCAAGTAAAGCAGCGGATATCAGGGTCTTGCCAACGCCGGTATCGGTACCGGTGACAAAGCAGGAAAATTTCAGGTTCATGTACGCTCTCCATCCAGTTGATTGATCGCTGCAGCTAATCGTACGACCTGCTCAATGCTATGCGCAGCTGATAGTGTCACGCGAAGACGTGCAGTATTGACTGGCACAGTCGGCGGGCGGATAGCCGCCACCCACATTCCTTGTTCACGCAAGTTTGCAGCTACATCCAGTACGGCCTGGTTATCACCCATCACAATTGGCTGTATCGGCGTTGAGGATTCCAGTAATTGCCAGCGATGCGTATGGATGGCTGCCCGCCACTGCGCGATCAGTTCACGTAATTTCTTGCGCAACGCCTGACCTTCGCTGCCGGTGATGATATCAATGCTTGTCAACAGCGCATGCGCCAGTGCCGGCGAAGCTGCCGTCGTATAAATATAAGTGCGTGCACGCTGCACCAGCCATTCAATCACGTTTTCATGCGCAGCGACGAATGCACCGCTGACTCCGGCGGCCTTGCCCAGCGTACCCATATAAATCAGATTTGGCGAGCGCAGACCGTAATGTTCCAGAACACCATGGCCTTGAAGACCTAATACGCCAAAGCCATGCGCGTCATCGACCACCAGCCAGGCCTGATGGCGCTCGCACAAAGCCAGCAAAGCAGGTAATGGCGCGATCTCGCCGTCCATACTAAATACACTATCGGTGACCACCAGTTTTTTGCTTGCCTTACTGGCAGCAAGCATCGCATCAAGCTGCTGCAGATCCTGATGCCGATAAATACTGAAGCGTGAGCGTGTAAGCCTGACACCATCAATCAGCGAAGCATGATTCAACGCTTCGGAAAAAATGTCTGCATCCTTGTCAGCCAGCGCAGTCAGTATCGCCAGATTGGCCATATAACCGGTGCTGAAATACAGCGTTCGCACTGCATCAATATGATCGGTGAACAATCCTGCCAGTCTTGCTTCAAGCAGCGCATGCGCACGGGAATGCCCACTGATCAGGTGTGAGGCGCCACTGCCG
>JACCDW011025657.1_pt1 | contig 18853 bp, 9 predicted proteins | sample 7449781 | NCBI WGS metagenome assembly JACCDW01 (sample SAMN15323449, study PRJNA562643) | freshwater metagenome | isolation source: river surface water | place: USA:Blue River Watershed | collected 2017-08-18
GATCTTGAAGTAATTTTTTATTCTAACACATCAGAGTCTTTTGATTATAATACTGTAGCAGTTTCAATAGCTAATACAAATTTTAATACCACCAGTTCAAGAGGATTAAGATACGCAGATGTTAAATCAGTAAATGTTTCAATTGCATCTTCCACTGATCCAGATCCTACAGTTATAACATCATATTCCTCAAATTATAATTTAGGATATTTTATTGTTCAAATAACAGATAAAACAAATGGAGAAGCACAACTCTCGGAAGTAGTAGTTTTAAGTAATGAATCTAATTCTACCATTATAGAATATGGAAATGTCTATACAAATTATCCTCTAGGAACATTTGAATCCAATTCAACATCATTAACCGAACTGATATTTACACCAATACCAGATATAGATGTAGAAGTTACATTATTGCATCATACTGTTTCTTATATTGAATTTTCTTCTTTTCCTGCATCAATAGATTTTAAAAATGCAGAACTTTCTACCGGACTAAGTAGATTTGAGTCTACAGATGTAACCTTTAAAAAAGATTTTAATTTAACATATAATAATATTCCTATTTTTGAGAGGATATTTAATGGTAGTCAACAATCAACATCAACAAATCCCGCAAGTGTTGATTTAAATAGAGATTTGATTTATATTCCAAATCATTTTTTCACAAGTGGAGAAAAAGTAGAATATAGATCGGAGGCATTTAAGTATCTAAGTATTTTATCGACACAAACAACATCTGTTGCAGGAATTGGAACAAATATTCTAGACGTTTTATCTACATCTGGACTTACTGTAAGTGATTTCTTTAATTTTGATGGAGATTATATTCCAATATCAAATATTAATTCAAATAAAGTTTCATTATCAAGTACAATTAGTTCAACAATAAATTCTGGTGTAGCAGTTACTTTTTCAAGGTTATTTGAGTCAGATGCAGAATCGGCATCTACAGTTAGTTCCATAGGAATAGCGCAGACTTACATAACTGGAGTAGGAAATACAAATAAACTAAGTGGAGAATTATATGCTTATAAATTTGATGATAAATTTATTGGTTTTTGCACTTCTCCGATAGATGCTTTATCAAGTCCACCAAAGTTGATTAATTTAACTTCTGTTGGTATTGGAAATAATCACTATATCACTGCAACCAATCAAAATTCTAAAGCAATAATTTTGATTGATAACGTCATTCAGGCTCCTATTGTCTCAACAGCAGTAACAGCGATTCTTCAAAGTGATTTAGAACTTGCAGAAACTACACTTTATTTTTCTGGTATAACTTCATTCTTTAGTGGAGATATAATTAAAGTTGGTGATGAAATTATGAAGATTTCATCAGTTGGAGTTGGAAGTACTAATTTTATTGAGGTCCAAAGACCTTTACTTGGATCATTTTTAACTCTTCACGATGAAGGAGAATTAATTACAAAATTAAAAGGAAATTATAATATTGTAGGAAATACTCTTTATTTTACTGATGCTCCATATGGACCAATAATAGATTCAGTAAATGGAGATATTAACATCAGATCTACCTTCCAAGGAAGAGTATTTCTTAGATCTGGAGTTCCTGATACAAATAATAGTGCATATCAAGAAAATTATGTTTTTGATGATATAAGTTCAGAATTTGATGTTGTAACTAAATCATTTGAATTAAAATCTTTAGAAGAAAGTATATCGGGATTTTCTACATCAAATTCTATTATACTAGTTAATAATATATTCCAAAATCCAGAAAACGATTATAACTTACTGGAATCTTCTGGAACAACAAGATTAAATTTTACGGGAACTGCTACATCCGCTCTTTATGATCCAAATAATGCCAGTGTACCTAGAGGTGGTATCATAGTTTCAGTTGGATCTAGTAATGGATTTGGATATCAACCATTAGTATCTGCAGGAGGTACTGCAATTGTTTCTATTGCAGGAACAATTGCATCAATTAGTATCGGAAATAGTGGATCTGGATATAGACCAGGAGTACAACCATTAGTTCGCGTTGGAGTGCAGACATTAAGTTCTGGTACACCAAGAATTGAATATATTGGAACAGCAAGTGTTAGTAATGGAAGAGTTGTTGGTGTTTCTATTACAAATCCTGGTTTAGGTTATACTTCTTCAAATCCACCATTAGTTATTTTTGATTCTCCACTATCATATGAAAATTTATCACTTATCCACACGCCATCAAGTAGTGGAATTGGTTCTCAAGCAAAAATCGATATCGTAGTTGGTCAGGGATCAAGTGTTATTGACTTTACTATTAAAAATTATGGGTATTCTTATAATGTAGGAGATACTCTTACTGTTGAAACTGGAGGATTATCTGGAATTCCTACCGACACAACAAAACCATTCCAACCCTTTGTAGTTTCAGTAGAAAGAACATTTACAGATAACTTTAGTGGTTGGTCAATGGGAGAACTGCAAAAATTAGATGATGTAGATTCTCTCTTCAATGGAACCAGAAAAACATTTCCAATATCTGACAATGGAAATAGATTTGCAATTATATCTAAAAAAGGATCTAGTATTGACTTAAATGCTGTTCTTTTAATTTTTATAAATGACGTATTGCAAAAACCAGGAGATGCATATAATTTTACTGGTGGAAGCACTATTGAATTTACAGAAGCTCCAAAAGAAGGAGACAAATGTAGAATAATGTTCTATAAAGGAACTCCAAATGTTGATGTTGTTGATGTTGATATTTTAGGATCTATAAAAACCGGAGATACCTTAAAAATAACAAGTGATATTCTTTCTCTAAATCAGAATGAAAGACTAGTAAGAGATATTATTTTACCAGATACTGTTGAAACCAGTCCTTATAACTCAGTTGGAATTACTTCAAACTTAGAGTTATTAAGACCAGTAATCTGGTGTAAACAAAAAAATGATAGCGTAGTTGATGGAGTACCCGTAAATAAAAATAGAATTGAATATGAACCAAATATATTCCCTTTAAGTGTTTTGATAGAAAATGTAGGAACAAGTTCTACGCAAATTTTTGTGGATTCAGTTAAAACATCTTTTGATTCTGATTTGGAAAATACAACAGAAGCGATAATCAATAAAATAGAAATAATAGATAATACTAATGTATCCTCTGCTATTGCTACTGCAATTGTTTCTGCTGCAGGAACGATATCTTCGATTTCCATCTTATCCGGTGGTGTTGGATATACAACTAATCCATCAGTTTCTATCCAAAGTCCAATAGGAATTGGAACTACTGGTATAAGTGTTTTGAGATCATCGATTTCTTCAAACTCAGTTAATTCTATTAATGTAGTTTCTCCTGGATTTGGTTATACTCAAACTAATCCACCAATCGTGTTAGTTGAATCACCATCTGTTAAGAGAGAATACATAACTGGAGTAAATTATAGAGGTGACTTTGGAATCATCACTGGAATAAAAACTGCAAATGTTGGGTTTGCTTCTACTGCATTAATTTTTGATCTTTATATTCCACAAGAATCTTATTTAAGAGATTCATCTATAAACAATCCTTCTATAACAGCAAGTCAATTGCAGGAAAATTATTATTTTGTAGTATCTAATTCTAAAGTTGGTAATGGTGTTACCTCTTTAAGAAAAGATAGGTCAATTATTGGTATTGGAACTACAGGAATTGATAATGTTTATCAGATTATTTCCGTTTCAAGTGCTACAACTAGTGTTTATGGTATTGGAAATACTACTGTTACTCAAGTTACAGTTAGTATTTCTAGTTATGGTGGACTGACTGGATTGGGATTTAGTAATTACTATGGTGATTATAGTTGGGGTCTAATAGAAATTCCATCTATAAGAAATTCATTTACTGTAAATACTGCATATGGAGTTGTTGGATTGAATAGTACTCCTGTTGTCAGAAGATATAACTCTCTTCGTATTTCCAATTATAACTCTATATAATTAGAATAAATACAATTAATAAAAGTAAAAACAGTCAATGTCTGCGATTATAACAGATCAATTTAGGATATTAAGTGCTGAAAATTTTGTAGCATCTATTGCATCTACTACAAATTCATATTACTCATTTGTAGGCTTGACTAATTCTACAGACTATGATCCAAATTGGGAACAAAATCCAATTTCTCCTATTGATTCTTTTGATAATTATGATGATATTTGGGATACCATTATTGCATTAAAAAGAATAAATTCTGACGATATTAGACAGGTAGTTAGAAAAATACAGTGGCAATCTGGAACAATTTATGATATGTATCGTCACGATATAAGTAGAAATAATCTGTCAGTACCTTCAAATAAAACTAGTTTATATGAATCAAACTTTTATGTGATGAATAGTGACTACAAAGTTTATATTTGTTTGCATAATGGTATTGATCCAGAAAATATTAATGGAAGACCTTCATTAGATGAACCAACATTTACTGATTTGGAACCAAAATCTGCAGGTACTAGTGGAGATGGATATATTTGGAAATATCTTTTTACAATAAAACCAAGTGATGTCATAAAATTTGATTCTTTAAATTTTATTCCAGTACCAAGAGATTGGAAGACAAGCTCTGAAACTGCTACTGTTAGAGATCACGCAAATCCTAACGTGAGTGGTCAACTAAAAATTATTACAATTACAGGCAGAGGTAGCGGACTTGGAACATCAAGGTCATATACAAATGTTCCAATTTTAGGTGATGGTCAAAATGGAAGAGCAACCATAATTGTTGGAAATGATTCCACAGTTGAATCAATAAGTGTAACTAATGGTGGAAGTGGATATACTTATGGAATTGTTGATTTAGATACTGCTGGAATAACAGGAGATGTTTTACCTACTTTTGATGTTATTATTCCACCCCAAGGAGGACATGGATCTAACATTTATAAGGAGTTAGGATCAAAAAATGTTTTAGTTTATTCGAGAATTGAAAATGATAACTTAAATCCCGACTTTATTACAGGAAATAAAATTGCAAGAATTGGAATAGTAAAAGATCCAGTTTCTTTTGGAACTACCACACCTTTAACACAACAAAAGGTTAGTAACACATATGCACTAAGATTAAGTGGAAATTTTCAGAGTGCAGTATTTCCTGCAAATTCACAAATAACTCAAACTGTTTCTGTAGGACAAACTGCTGTTGGAAGAGTTGTTTCTTATGATAATGTAACAGGAGTATTAAAGTATTGGCAGGATAGAACTATTGTAGGTTTTTCTACTGGAACAACTGATTTATCTAATACACCACAATATGGATATAATTTGATTAGATTTTCCTCCTCAGGTGGACAGATTAATGGATCTTTTAACAATCTTTCAATTGATATTAATTTTACTGGTATAAGTACCACCATAAATAATAAGACATACAATCTTGGACAATATTTTGAGCAAGGTGTAGCAAATCCAGAAGTACAAAAATACTCTGGAGACATTATTTACATTGATAATAGACCTTCTATTACTAGATCATTAAACCAAAAAGAAGATATCAAAGTTATTTTGCAATTCTAACTAAGAATTATGCCACAGGAAACTAATCTCAACATAAATCCATACTTTGACGACTTTGATAGGAATAAAAACTATTATAGAGTTTTATTTAAACCAGGTTATCCTATCCAAGCAAGAGAACTGACTACATTACAGTCAGTTCTTCAGAATCAAATTGAACAATTTGGGTCACACTTTTTTAAAGAAGGTGCAAAAGTAATTCCTGGGCAATTAACATATATTAGCAATTTTTACGCGGTTGAACTTGATTCGGAATATTCGGGCATTCCCGTTTCTTTATATCTAAACAATTTGATAGGATTAAAAATATATGGAAGAACTTCGGGCGTTAGAGCAAAAGTAGTAAAAGTACTAACTACCGAAGAATCTGAGAGAGGAAATATAACTCTCTATGTTGATTATATTGAATCATCCACAAATGATCTATCTCAGAGAGAATTCTCTAATAATGAAGTTTTAGTTGCAGAATCTCCAATTCAATTTGGAAATACTTTTATTCCAATTGGAGAAGGATTTGCCAATACAATTTCTACAAATTCAACTTCCATTGGATCAGCATTTGCATTATCAAATGGTGTTTATTTTTTAAGAGGAACTTTTGTAGAAGTTTTTGATCAGATTTTAATTCTAGATCAATATTCAAATAAACCAAGTTATAGAGTTGGTTTAAATGTAGATGAACAAATTATAACCTCCGATGATGATGAAACTTTAACTGATAATTCGCAGGGATATAATAACTATTCTGCTCCAGGTGCAGATAGATTAAAAATATCTGCTTCTTTAGCGAAAAAAGATTTAAATGATTTTGATAATTCAAGATTTGTTCAACTAGCAACTGTACAAAATGGCGTATTAAGAGAAATTAATAATAATACAGAATATAACATACTTGGTGATGAGTTAGCAAAAAGAACTTTTGATGAATCTGGGCATTATTATGTAAAATCTTTTACTACATTATGTAAGGAAAGTCTAAATGATGGAATTGGAAATGGTGGAATATTTAATGAAGGCGAACTGACATATGGTGGAACAGTTCCAAGCAAGGACTTAGCAGTTTATAAAGTAAGTCCTGGAAAGGCATATGTAAAAGGATATCCTGTTGAATTTGAATCTCCGACATTTTTGGATGCACCTAAACCAAGAACAACTAAAACAGTAGAAAATCAAGCAGTAAATTTTAACTTTACTCCAACTTTAGTTGTTGATAATGTAACTGGGTCTCCATTAATTGGGTTCAATACTACAACAACCATTAGTTTAAGAAGTGATAGAGTTGGATCTAATCCATATACTGCATCTGGAGAAGAAATAGGAATTGCTAGAATTTATGACTTTGTTTTGGAGCAAGGTGGTTATGATGTAAGTAATTTGGATACAAATAGATGGGACCTTTCTTTATTTGATATTCAAACATACTCAAAAGCAACATTAAATGAACCAGTAACTTTAACAGTACCTACATTTATTCAAGGAGAGTCTACAGGTGCTACAGGATATTTAAAAGAAGCAGTATCTGGCGTCAGTACAATAACAATTTATCAAATTAGTGGACAATTTTCTGAGAAAGAAAATATTATATTTAATAATTCCAATCAAGATCAAAATTCTAGATTTATTACCAATATACAAAATTATGGTATAAGTGATGTAAAATCAGTTTACTCTACAGTTGGTGTAGGAAAAACATTTACTGCTGATACTGTCCAGTCTAATTTAAGTGTAATTGGTAATGCGACAATAACTGCGGCATCACCTGCAGGAATTTCTACAATAACAGTAACTGGTAGTAATATTTCAGGAATAGTAACAACGGGTAATTTGATAAAATATACTCAACCTGGAATTTCTACAATTTCTTATGCAAAAATAGGAACGGTTTCTTATACTTTAAATCAATTCCAAATTTCCTCTGTTGAAAGTGTATCTGGAGTAGTTAATGGTAGCCTTCCAACAAGTCAAATTAATGTAAATGATTTAACTGTTTTAGGTACTAAACTGCAATCTAGTGGTAATAGTGGCAATGTTTCTGGCAATAACTCACTTTATAGTGTATTACCAAAGCAAAATGTAAGCTCAGTAGATTTGACTAATTCTCAACTTACAATCAGAAAACAGTTTATTACAAATATTTCTAGCAATTCAACAAGTCCTATTGATGCAGAAGAAAACGAAGTATTTTTGCCATTTGATGAAGAAAGGTACACCTTAATTAGAAGTGATGGATCATTAGAAACTTTAACACAAGATAGATTTGATTTTCAAAATGGATCTACAAGATTAGTTATTAATAACTTGGGATCAAACGACACTGGTTCTATATTAATTGCTACTCTAAGAAAGACAAATATTAAATCAAAATCTAAAAAGAAAAAAATAGTAGACAATATTATTGTCAATAAGTCTTCAAATTCTTTTTCTGGAATTGGACAGTCAACTACAAATGATGGATTAACATATGGAAATTATCCATACGGAACTAGAGTTCAAGATAAAGAAATTTGTCTAAATTATCCTGATGTTGGCATTTTATATGGTATTTTTGAATCAAATGATACCTCAGATCCACAAAGTCCTTTTGCGACTATTGGATCAATGGATGGATTAACTTCAACTACCAACGATTTAATTATTGGTGAATCTATAATAGGAAAAACTAGTGGTGCAAAAGCTCTTTATACAGAAAGGAAAAGTGATACTTCTGTCGGATTTGTCTACATAAACGATATTAGATTTATTAACGGAGAAGTAATTTCTTTTGAACAATCTTCAGTAAATGGTGTAATTAGTTCCATTAATTCTGGAAGTAAAAATGTAACTGAAAATTATAATTTAATTACAGGACAAACACCCACTTTTTATGATTACTCAAAAATAGTTAGAAATTCTAATTCAGTTGAACCACAAAGAAAACTTAAGATTATTTTTTCTAGAGGATATTATGAATCATCTGACCTTGGTGATATTACTACAGTAAACTCATATAACTCATTTGACTATGGAACAGAAATATCAAAAATTTCTGGATATAGATTAAGTGATATCATTGATTTTAGACCAAGAGTGAGTGATTATGTAGTGAGTGCTGGATCAAGATCTCCTTTTGAATTTTCGGGAAGAACTTTTAATAATTCTAATCACAGTTCAAGAGAAGTTATTTCTTCCGATGAATCTCTTACTTTATCATATTCATATTATTTGCCCAGAATTGATAGAATTTATCTAACAAAAGATAAAACATTTGCATTAAAGTATGGAAATCCATCAGATAATCCATCTTTACCTGAGGAAGTTTCTGGTGCAATGAATATTGCAAATATCTATCTTCCTGCATATTTGTACAGTACTTCTGATGCAAAGATTGAATTTATTGAGCATAAAAGATATCAAATGAAAGATATCTTTAATCTTGAGAATAGAATTAAGAATTTAGAATATTATACTTCACTTTCTCTATTAGAGACTGCAACTCAGAATTTATTTGTTGATGATGGAAATGGATTGAATAGGTTTAAGTCTGGATTTTTTGTCGATAATTTTTCATCTCTACTAACTCAGGATTTATCAAATGGTGTTAAAAATAGTATTGATCCTTCAAAAGGAGAACTAAGACCATCACACTATACTTCTAACATAAAACTAGAAGTTGCAAATAATACTATCACAGGTATTGGTAGTACCACACAGGCAAATGATGACAAACGTTATTCTGGAATTGCAGGAAATAATGTAAGAAGAACCGGTGATGTTATAACATTAGATTACACTGATGTTTCTTGGTTGAGACAACCTTTTGCAACTAGGACAGAAAACGTAACACCATTTTTTGTAAAACTTTGGGAAGGATCAATTCAATTATATCCAACTGCAGATGTTTGGATTGATACAAATAGACTGGAAATAAACAGAGTTGAAATGGAAGGATCTTTCCTAGGTGTTGCAGAAGCTTTAAGAACAGAAATTTCAACAACTGAAGATGGTCAGAGACTTGGTGTAAGTCCTGTAATTTGGAATTCTTGGGAAACGACTGGGATTGATGTTAATCGCACTGTTGAATCTAATACTAGTTCATCTTCAAATTTAATAACATCAAATTCAACAGGACTCAGAAGAGGAGATGCACAAGAATTTGAAAGATTCACTGGACAATCTTCAAGAAATGGTGTTCCTTCCACATTCTTAGTTGGCACTCAAACAACTAACGTTGATAGAATAACTACAACCTCTACAACGACAAATAGTTTCCTGAATACAAGAGTTGATCAGCAAAGATCCGGCGTACAATATGTTGTAAACGAGCAGATAGACACAGAATCACTTGGAGACCGAGTTGTAAGAAGAGATGTAATTACATTCATGAGATCAAGAAATATTGAATTTACATCTCGTAGAATGAAACCATATACACAAGTATATTCATTCTTTGATGGTGTAAATGTAAGTGAACATTGTTTTAGCAAATTAGTTGAAATTCAAATGATATCTGGTTCATTCCAGGTAGGTGAAACTGTTGTTGGTCAGTACATTGCGACTGGTGGAAGTGATAGAACTGTTGTACAATTTAGAGTAGCGCAGTCTAATCATAAATACGGTCCATATAATAATCCTACAGATACATTTGATAGGAATCCATATAATAGAGATATTACTATTCCAGAATCATATTCATCAACAAGTACAATATTGAATATTGATACCTATTCTCTTGCTGAGGAAGCAAATGCAACTTTCTTTGGATTGATTAAGTCCGGAATGTTACTTAGAGGTTTAACTTCTGGAGCAGAAGCAAGCGTTACAAATATAAGATTAGTAACTGACAGAATAGGAACTTTAATTGGTTCATTCAGAGTTCCAAATGGTTTGTTTGGTGATCCTCAATTTGAAACTGGAAGATCTAGATTTAGATTAACAAGTAGTTCGATTAATTCGCAAATTCCAGGTGTAGTAACAACTGTTTCTGAGGAAACTTTTTACTCTCAAGGAGAAGTGGATACATTACAAGAAACTACTCTATCACTGAGAAATGCTAGAGTTGAAGTTGATAATAGTTTTAGGCAGAGTAGGTCACTATCAGATACTGCGTTAATTGATAGTAATACATCTACATCAACTACTACAACTAGAGTTTCTACAAATACGAGACTTACTGGAGAATACAGAGATCCATTAGCACAATCATTTATTGTAGATGATGTAACTGGAATTTACTTAACTAAACTTGATCTTTTCTTTAGCACTAAAGACGAGACTCTTCCAGTTACTGTTCAAATAAGAGAAGTAGAACTTGGTACACCAAGTCAAAAAATACTTCCATTCTCTGAAGTTGAACTTACTCCCGATAAAATTAATATTTCTGATGATGCATCTGTTCCTACCACTTTTGAATTTGAATCACCCGTTTACTTAGAAGGTCAAAGAGAATATGCAATTATTGTTATTTCAAATTCAAATGAATATAATGTTTGGATATCAAGACTAGGAGAATCTGATGTTGCAACTTTAGGCAGTGAAAGAAATCAAGTTTTAGTGACTACACAAAGACTTTTAGGGTCGCTATTTAAATCACAAAATGCTTCAACTTGGACTCCAAGTCAGTATGAAGATCTAACATTTGAACTTTACAGAGCTAATTTTGCCACTACAGGATTTACACAATTTTTTAATTCAGATCTTCCTGATAACTTGAAGATTATGACCAAAGATCCTTTAACAATTCAATCAAATAAAGTTAGAGTATCTTTATCAAGCACTATTTCAAATCCAAATCTTACATTAGGAAATACAATTATACAAGAATCTGTTGGTGTTTCTACTGCAACTGGCAATTTGGTTGGATATGCAGGAAGTGCTTTTGGAAACTTAAAAGTTATAAGTGCTGGTATAGGATATACAGGATCTGGAATTACTTATACCGGTATTGCACTAACAAGTATTACAGGATCTGGACTAAATGCTACTGCTAATATAACAATTAGCAATGGTGGAGTTGTTGCATCTGGAGCAACTATAGTTAATGGCGGATTTGGTTATGTTGTTGGTGATATTTTAGAACCAATATCAATAGGTTCACAAAATCTTGGATCCGGAATGAGATTAAGCGTTTCACAAATATCTGGCAATAATGAACTTATCGTTGATAATATTCAAGGTGAATTTGGAGTAGGTTCAACCGTCAGATTTGTAAATAACTCAGGAATTAAAACTGATTTTACAAACAATGGAACGCAACTTACAATTTCCAATATTAATATAATTAGTTCAGGTGATCATATTAAAGTATTCCACAGAAATCATGGAATGCATTCTTCAAATAATATAGTAACTTTGAGCAATATTAGATCAGATGTAGAAACAGTTTTACTTACAAATCAATATCCAAGTGCATCTGGCATTGAAAATGAGTTGTTTATATCAGATACAACTAACTTCACTCAATTTGAAAATGTAACTGTAAGTCCATCAAATCCTGGTTATATTAGAATTTTAGATGAAATACTGAGTTATACCGGAACAACATCTAATAGTTTAACCGGTGTTTCTAGACAGATTGATAGTACAAAGGGATTTAATTATCGTACTAGCACTATTGTAGAAAAATATGAACTTGGTGGAGTTTCTCTTAGAAGAATAAACAAAGATCATAATCTATCAGATGTTGATCAAGTAATTCAAGATCCAATTACTGCTGATGAATATTATATTAAGATTGATATGTCATCAAATGGTGTAGACAGAAGTATTAATACTGGTTCCGGAAAACTCAAATTCAATAGATCAATTAAGATAGGTGGATCCGAAGGTAAAGCAACTTATAATATTCCTTATGAAATGATAATTCCCAATATTAGACAAACTTCACCTACTGGAACTAGCATTAAGTCTACTATACAAACAGTAAGTGGAACAAGTTTAGGTGGAAATGAAGTTTCTTTCGTTGATAAAGGTCTACAAGATATTACAAATAATATGATGAATTATTTTGATTCACCTAGAATAATTGCATCAAAAATTAATGAAAATACTTACTTATCAGATCTTCCTGCAAACAAATCTTTGAATCTAAATTTAAATCTATCAACATCCGACTCTAGAGTTAGTCCTACTGTAGATCTTTCAAACAATAGTCTGGTTTTAATTAGTAATAAAGTTAACAACCCAATAACTAATTACTCAGAAGACTTTAGAGTTAACACAATAGATGAAGATCCAAACTTATTTACATACATATCGAATCAGATTATTTTACAAAATCCTGCATCTTCTATTAAATTAATTTTTGATGCGTATGTTCATAATGATTCTGATATTAGAGCACTATATTCTACTGGTGAAAACAATAATGTATTTGTGCTTTTCCCTGGTTACTCAAATATAAATCCTACAACACAAACAACAATTGATGCAGTAAATAATGATGGAACTCCTGATATTAAGATGGTTAAGCAAGATAGATTTATTTCTAATACTTCACCATCAGACTTCAAAGAATATACTTTTACTGCAAACTTACCAACATCATTTAGACAATTTAGAATCAAACTTATTGGAACTAGTCAAAATCAAGCGTATGTTCCAATTATAAGAAATCTAAGAGCTATCGCTTTAGCATAAAATGAACTTGATACCAGTTGAAGGACAAAAGGATCTTTATCGAGATCCTAAAACAAATGCTATTGTAAATACAAATGAACAGGATTACCAAAACTATATTTCTAGGAAAAAAAATTTAGAGAATGAAAAAGTTAAACTAGAAACAATAGAAAATGACATTTCAAATTTAAAAAATGATTTAAGTGAAATAAAATCACTTCTTAGGAGTTTGATAAATGAATCCAAATGATATTAATTTAGAAAATTTAACTAAAAATTTTGAATATGCAAAATATTCTATTGAATTGGATTCAATAGATGATGTAGAAACTTTAAGAAACATTGCAAAATGCTATTATAAATTATATTTGAAACAACAAGAAGTAGTTTCAAATATGCTGACTAATAACAATATCTAAATATTTTTAAAAGTAAAAATATAAAATGGCTCAACCATCGACTAGGCAAGAATTAATAGATTATTGTAAAAGAAAACTGGGAGCTCCAGTTTTAGAGATTAATGTCGCAGATGAGCAAATTGATGATCTAGTTGATGATGCAATTCAATTTTTCCAAGAAAGACATTTTGATGGTGTTTATCCTACTTTTTATAAGTATAAAGTAACACAAGAAGATATTGATAGAGGAAGAGCAGGTTATGCATCTAATGCATCAAGCACCGTTGGTATAGCATCAACATCAGCAACAGCAAATATCGTAGGAACTGCTGTTACTTTTTCATATTATGAAAATAGTAACTACTTGCAAGTTCCACCAAATATTATAGGTGTTAATAAAATATTTACATTTGATGGCGCTAACACTATTACTCATAATATGTTTAGTGTTAAGTATCAATTATTTTTGAATGATATTTACTATTGGGGAACTACAGAATTATTAAGTTATGCAATGGTTAAAACCTATTTGGAAGATCTTGATTTCTTGTTAAATACACATAAGCAAATAAGATTTAATAAGAGACAAGATAGATTATATCTTGATATTGATTGGGGGTCAGTCAGAAAAGATCAATATTTTGTAATAGACTGTTACTCAACATTAGATCCAAATGATTATTCTAAAGTTTGGAACGATTCTTTCTTAAAACCATATTTAACAGCACTCATTAAACGTCAATGGGGACAAAATATGATGAAATTCACTGGAGTCAAACTCCCAGGTGGAGTAGAACTGAATGGAAGGCAAATGTTTGATGATGCACAAAGAGAAATAGATATTTTAATGGAAAAGATGTCAAGTACATATGAACTTCCACCACTTGACCTTGTGGGATAAAGAAATGTGTAATAAAAAAGTACAAAATAAGCGTTTCTATACTTATGCATATCTTAGGGAAGATGGAACTCCTTATTACATAGGTAAAGGGTGTCGTTCAAAAAACGGAATAGATAGAATTGACTCCAAATATCATCCTGGAATTTCTCTTCCTCCACCAGAAAGAAGAGTAAAAATACATATAAATTTAACAAACGAGGAAGCATGTCAGAAAGAGATTGAACTAATATCTAAATGGGGAAGAAAAGATTTAGGAACCGGAATTTTATATAATCGCACAGATGGTGGAGACAATCCACCTATTTTGAAAAAAAATAATCCAAATCATAAAAAAGGTCTTAAAAAATGGTGGAATAATGCAACATTAGAACAAAGACTAGAAAGAGGTGATAAAATTTCCAAATCAAAAAAAGGAAAGGGAAATAATCTGCCTACATGTCCGGTTGTTCTTATTGAGTTGAATATTAAATTTAATTCGATAAAAGAATGTGCAAATTATATAAATGGAGATTCTTCAGCGATTACAAAATGTTTAAATGGTCGTGGACAGAATAGTCATCGTGGATACACATTTAAGAGGATTTAACAGTGCTTAATCCATTTTTTCAGCAGGGATCAAAATCCGAACAAAACCTAATACAAGATTTGATCAATGAGCAGTTGAGAATGTATGGAGTTGAAGTTTATTATTTGCCTAGAAAATATGTAACCAAAAAAACTATAATAAAAGAAGTAATAGAATCTAAATTTGAATATGCATATCCCATAGAGGCATATGTGGATACTTATGATGGATATAATGGACTAGGAACATTAATGTCAAAGTTTGGGATTCAAGAATTGGATGATCTTGTTATTACCATATCCAGAGAAAGGTTTGAGAATTATATAACACCGCTTATTAAAAATTTACCTAATATAGAATTAAGTACTAGACCAAAAGAAGGCGATTTAATTTATTTTCCTTTAGGAGATAGACTTTTTGAAATAAAGTACGTAGAGCATGAGAAACCATTTTATCAACTTCAAAAAAATTATGTTTACCAACTAACTTGCGAACTCTTTCGCTATGAAGATGAAACTATTGATACAGATATTGAAAATATTGATGATAATATTCAGGATCAAGGTTATATCCAAACACTAACTTTAGTTGGATTGGCAGTAACTGCCACAGCTACTGCTACTATTTTTAATGGTGGTGTTAGAAGAGTTACTATAACAAATAGAGGCAGTGGATATACTTCTGTACCTAGAGTTGCATTTTCTTCTGCACCTTCTGGAGGAGTAACTGCGACAGGTATTGCAACAATGATATCAGATATTATTGATTGTAATGGTATAGTATCAAATAAAGTACAAGGAGTTTTAATTACTAATGCTGGATTTGGTTATACTGTTCCACCAAGTATATCATTTATTGGTGGAGGTGGGTCAGGAACTACTGCAACTGTAGAAATTGCTGATGGAATTGTTGGTATAGTGAGTGTAACTAATGGAGGATCTGGATATGCAACACCTCCAGTTGTATCAATAGCATCTCCTGGTATTGGTACAACTGCAAGTGCAATATCACAGATAAGTTCTGCAGGTTCTGTTACCTCTATTACCATAACAGATGCAGGTGTTGGATATACAACCATTCCACAAGTATCCATAGAATCGCCGGAGTTAAACAATTTTGGATCATTCGTTTATAACGAAACTGTTACTGGAACTATTAGTAGTACAACCGCAGTTGTTAATAGTTGGAACTCATCTACTAACACACTAAAAATATCAAAAATTTCTGGAGAATTTGTCACTGGAGAATCAATTGTAGGATCTACCAGTAATGCTAGAAGAGAATTAATTTCAATTGATACATATAATACTACTGATACATATGCACAAAATCTTTCTATACAAGAAGAATCTTTGGATATTATAGATTTTGATGAAAAAAATCCATTTGGAATGCCATAAATATTAATTAATTAATTTTTAAAAATGTTTGAATATTTTTATCACGAAATACTAAGAAAAACTATAGTATCTTTTGGATCACTATTTAATAATATTTCGATTAAGCATAAAAATAGTTCAGAAGAAGTTGTAAGCGTAATAAAAGTTCCTTTAGCTTATGGACCGACACAGAAATTTTTAGCAAGACTTGAGCAATCTCCTGATTTAAATAAACCTATTCAAATGACACTTCCTAGAATATCATTTGAATTTGTTGGACTGTCTTATGATTCTACACGTAAAGTAACCACAACACAAACATTTTTAAGTGCATTAAATTCGGATAAAGGTGCTATTAGAAAGTCATATATGCCTGTTCCTTATAATATGCAATTTGAACTTAATATTATGACCAAATTGAATGATGATATGCTTCAAATTATTGAACAGATACTTCCATATTTTCAACCTTCATACAATATGTCTTTGAAATTAATTGATAGTATTGATGAGAAGAGAGATATTCCAATAGTTTTAGATGGAATAACAATGAATGATGATTATGAAGGTGACTTTAGTACAAGAAGAGCACTAATTTATACCTTAAGATTTACTGCTAAGATTTATCTATTTGGACCAGTTTCTTCTGTGGAGAAAGATATTATCGAAAAAGTTTCTATTGGATTTATATCCTCCTCTACTTCTGGTTCAGATTCTAAAACAACGGGAAGAGACTTGGTATATTCTGTTTCTCCAAGAGCAACAAAGAGTTATTTAAATACTATCGTAACAACATTATCAAAGGATATTGACTCTTCAGAAACTCTTGTGTTAGTAAATGATGCCTCGCAAATATCTGCAGGTAATTATATTATAATAAATGATGAGGCGATGTATGTTAAATCTTTAGACAATAATATAATAACAGTCTCTAGAGGTGTTGATGATACAATATCAACAAATCATGTCTCTGGGTCAGAAATTAAAAAAATAGTCGAGGGAGATAATTCTCAAATACAAATAGATGATGATTTTGGATTTACTTTTAATGCATTATAAAAATGACACAGAAATTTGAAAAACTAAACGATACTTTTAATGTCGAAAATGAGATAGTTCCTGTTCAAGTGGAATCTATAGAGGAAACTACATCAGAAAAAATAGAAAAATTATCTACAATAGCTGATGACATTAAGAAAGATTATCAATATGCAAGAGGAAACTTGTATTCTTTAGTAGAAAAAGGACAAGAAGCAATTAATGGAATACTTGAACTTGCACAAGAAACTGAAATGCCAAGAGCATATGAAGTTGCTGGACAATTGATAAAAAATACAAGTGAAATTGCCGAAAAAATTATGACACTTCATAAAGTTCTAAAAGATGTTGAAGAAGATCAGGTTAAAGGACCAACAACTGTAAATAATGCACTTTTTGTTGGATCTACAGCAGAATTAGCAAAAATATTAAAGCAACAAGGTATAGGAGAAACTCCTAAAGAATAAATATTAAAAGGATGTTTTCTCATAATGGTAAAGATCAAGTCACATAAAACAGTTGAACAAATTGCAAAGAAGCACGACGTTGATGTTTCTTTTATACAAAAACAACTTGATATGGGAGAACCAATTGAACATGAACACACTAAAGATCATGATTTGGCAAGAGATATTGCACTTCAGCATTTGTGGGAAATTCCTGATTATTATACTCGTTTAAAAAAAATGGAAGCATCTGCAAAAAAAGTGCAAGAAAATTGCGGATGCTGTGAAAAAGATGCAGTAAAAGATCTTGAAAAAGGACTTAAAAACTTAAATGATATTTCTTATGACTCAATTGATAAATTGATGAGAGGTATTATGAAACATTATGATATGACTGCTAAAGAACTTCATAATGCTTTTGTTGATAAGCATAACAAAACACCAGATGATTGGATTAAAGAAAAAAAAATAGAAGAGGGAACTTTACATCAGTGGTTTAAAGGATCTAAATCTAAAGATGGAAAACCAGGATGGGTTCAAGCAGATGGTTCTCCTTGTGCCAATGAACCAGGTGAGACTAAAACTCCAAAGTGTTTTAGTAGTTCAAGACTTGCTTCATTAAAAAGAAAAGGCGAAAAAGGAGAAGCATTAATACGATCCGCAGTTCGTCGTAAACGTCAAAAAGATCCTGGACAACAGCAAAAATCTGGAGCAGCAAAACCAACAATGGTTAAAACTTTTGCTAAAGGAAAAGAAGATCCTAACTATATAAAAGCAGAGCCAGGTATTAAAGAAGAAATGAAAATTAACGAAGCACAAAAAGACAAACCTGGAAAAAGTAGCGGTAAAAAAGACGCTTGCTACCATAAAGTAAAGTCAAGATATGATGTTTGGCCAAGTGCATATGCATCAGGTGCTTTAGTTAAATGCCGTAAAGTCGGTGCATCTAATTGGGGAACCAAAAGTGAAGAAGTAGGAGATACATCATTAGCAGATGTTGATCAACCAGTTCATATGCCAC
>JACCDW011292109.1_pt1 | contig 18849 bp, 11 predicted proteins | sample 7449781 | NCBI WGS metagenome assembly JACCDW01 (sample SAMN15323449, study PRJNA562643) | freshwater metagenome | isolation source: river surface water | place: USA:Blue River Watershed | collected 2017-08-18
ATTGCTAAATTTGCCCCCTCAGTTTAGCATGAGTTGAATCAAACAGTGAGCACCTTCTTTTTATATAGAGGGGAAAATTAATAATGAGTAAAATTAGTAATTTAATAGCAAAAGAAACTGTAATTGATGTAGAGTTTCCAGATATCGAAGGATTTATTGTTCAACTTGTATATCTAGGCAGAGATGATCTTCTTAAGATTCGTAACTCTAGCTTAGGATATAAGTTTAATAAGCGTACTCGTCAGAGAGAAGAAGAAGTAGATAACGAGAAGTTTATTGAAGAGTATTCACGTAGAGCTATCAAGGGTTGGAAAGGATTAAAAGTTAAGTCACTTCCAAAATTACTTCCAGTAGATATAAGTAAGATGGATCCTAACGAGGAGGTAACTTACACTGAAGAAGATGCTCTAGATCTATTAAAAAGTTCTACAGTATTTGATCAGTTTGTTACTGATGCTCTTAATGACTATGAAAAGTTTTCAATTGCAAAAAAAGAGGCTGACGCAAAAAACTAGAAAAGTACCTCAAGCATAGCTTTCATGCAGGAGGTTTAACACAAGATCAATATATTGAAATGTGTGAACAAATGGGTTGGGACCCAGATCCTGATGAAATGCCACCTGAGGTACACGAGCTTAGTTATGAAGCACAGCAAGCTTTAAGACTTTTTAATGCTTTACCTGATAAAATAGAAGGAATGAACGGAGTTTGGTTGGGTAAAGACTATGCAGGTCTTGGAGATATAATGCGAATTTACAAAATTGAAGATAGTGAAGAAGTTTTTAATCTACTTCAAGTTTGTATTGGAACAGCTTATGAGCATTACGAAGAAAAAAGAAAATATCGTGAAGCTTCAACAAGGACGAAAAGATAGTGGCAAGTATAATCAATACTATTGTAACAAAATTTACTGCTGACGGTGCCGAACAGACTGCCGCAGCAACTGAAAATGTTACAAAAGCTCAAACTAGATTAGGTCAAACTTCAGCATCAAACGGTAGACAATTTGCCGCCCAGTCGCAAGGCTTGGGCGGCTTAGTTGCTGCATATGCCGGTGCTGCTGCTACTTCTTTTGCTTTACAACAAGCCTTTGCAGCTTTGCAAAAAGCTGCTCAGTTTGACCAGATTATTCAAGGTACTAATGCATTTACTTCTCAGTTTGGTCAATCTGCTGAAAGCGTTCTAAGAGATGTTAAAAGAATTACACAAGGTCAGCTATCTATCGCTGAAGCAGCTACTTCTGCTAATATTGCACTAAGTGCTGGATTTAGTACTAAACAGTTAACTGAGTTAGCAGATGTCGCTACTAAATCTTCTAGAGCACTAGGAAGAGACCTTCAAGACTCATTTCAAAGATTAGTTCGTGGTTCAGCTAAACTTGAAGCTGAACTTTTAGACGAACTTGGAATTTTTACTCGTATTGAGCCTGCTGTAGAAAAATATGCTGCTGCTGTAGGAAAATCTACTACTGCATTAAGTGAGTTTGAGCGTAGACAAGCTTTCGTTAATTCTGTTATAGCAGAAGGTCAAAGTAAGTTTGCAGTAATTGATACATCTAATAATACAGCAGCGCAGTCTTACGCTAGACTAGCGGCTACTATTACTGATTTAGCACTAACTATTGGGAATGTGATAGCTAATGCTCTAGTGCCACTAGCAGAATATATAAATAATAATTTATCAGCGGCTTTCGGTACTTTTGGTGTCATAACAGCCTTAATTTTATCTAAAACAAATCAATTAGCTTCTGAAGGTTTAAAAAACTTAACAGATAAGATAACTACAACATCAGGGGCTTTATCTACCAGTTTCGTAGGAAGTGGTAAAGCCGCTGCTGAAGTTCTTGGTGAATTATCTAATGCTACAGATTCTTATAATACTAGATTAGGTAAAGGATTAGGAGATCAAAAAGCTAGACGTGATGAGCTAATTAATTTTGCTAAAGCAGGTACTATAACCGTTAATCAGGTTAGAGAGCTAAATACTATTGTAGAAGCGCAGAAAAAAAGAGACGAAGAGTCCAAAGCTTCTTTAACTGCTAAACTAGCTACTCTTGATAAAACTTCAAAAACCTATGAAAGACTTGATAAAGATTTAAAAAATACTAATATATCACTTGCTCAGAATGAAAGGCAGATTATTGCTAATAATAAAGTTTTAGCTGAACAATCGAAGTTAGCTAACGCAGCTGCTGTAAGTACTGCTTTATTTGGTAAAGCAGTAGGTATAGTAGGATCTGCCTTTGGTAAAGCTCTTAGCTTTCTTAATGTTATTTTAACCTTATACTCAGTACTTAGTTTAATTGGTCCTTTAATTGCTCAAGCATTTGGAGGTTTTAATGTATTTGATAAATTATTATTAACCTTAGGTGAGATAGGAAAGAACTTACTAGGCTTAGATAAAAATTCAAAAGCCTTAGAGTCAGGTATTCAAGGTTATGCTGCTGGAGTAGCAGAAGCAGCTTTTCAAGCTCAAAACTTAAAAGGCAATGTTGAAGGCATTGTAAAAGAAAAAGCATTATTTGGGCTATTTACTATAGACGTAAAGATTAATGCCGAAACTATACAAAAAACTATAGCAGATGCTATAGCTGCAGGTACAGAAGAGGCTGAAAAAGCTCGTTCTAGAGGAAGATTACAAGTATTAGGATCTGCCCTAGAATTTGGTTTACCTCCAGAGGCTATCCCTGAAGTCACAGAAGAATCTTTAGGAGTAGATGCTCAAGCTAGATATAATGCTGAAATTGAAAGACGCATAAAGTTAAGCCAAGACAAACTTTTAAAAGCTACAGACGCCTCTTCTTTAAAACTAGTACAAGCGGAAATAGAAGGGTTAAAGCAGATTATTAACTTAGGAAAAGAACAACTTCAAATAGTTGGGTTAATTTCTGCTGATACAGGTATATCAGCTAAAGAATTATTTAAGTATGTAAGTGCTACTAGAGAAGGTACTTTAAGTATTAGAACATTAAATGGCCAAGTAGAAGGACAAGTTTATACTATTGAGCAGATACTCGCTTTAGAAGAGAGTAGAAGAAAAGGTGCTCAAGAACTCACTAATATTCAACAAAGATTAGTGGCTTTTAATGTTAATACTATTTTAAATACTGAAAAACTTAATAAAGCTCAGTTAGATTTAAATGGTATTGGAAAAGCTAGAAGTGATCTTCTAGCTACAGAAGAAGAGATCTCAAAACAGATCAGAGATCTTCAACAAGCTAATATACCCTTTGAGGACTCTAGACTTCAAAAGTTAAGAGAACAGCTTGACTTATATAGACAGCAAAGAACAGAGTTTAACAAACAAGCAGACGTACAAGAAAGTATTTTAAGAGTTCAAGACTCTATAAGAAAAACTTTTTCTTCACAAATCAATGCATTAAATAATATAACTGGGTTAGTAGATGCATCTGGTAAATTAGCTACTGATGATTTAGAAGTAAAAAGAAATCAACTAGATATTTTAAAAGAGACAGCTGCAGCAGGTGATCAGCTAAGAAAGTCAATTCCTATTCCAGAAGGAGAAACTTTAGAGAGTACTTTTGAGGCTGTTGAAAAGAGAATACTAGAAGCTTCAGATTCAGCAAAATCAGCTCTAGCTGGTTCTATTCTTGAGAGTATTAAAAAAGCTGCTGAACTTACTAAAGAATATGAAAAACAAACTATAGAACTTCAAAAACAAGCTTTAACTACTCGTATTAATATACAAAAAGAAGACCTTCAGCTTCAACAACAAATTAATGAAAAACAAAAAGAATTAAATACATTAATAATACAAAATCAAATTAATGCTATTGCCAGACAACAGAGAGTGAATGAGCTTTCTGCTGAACGTATTGATATACTTAGAAAAGGTCGTGAAGAAGAAGCTAAATCTATTACTTCTGGCGTACTAGGTCCTTTATTTACTGATCAGCAAAAACGTTTAATAGAGATTAGATTTAAAGAAGAAGAACTAAACGATTTAAAACGTGCTTTAGGTGCCCAAGTAGCTTCTGCTAAGCAAACTCTCGACGCCGAGGTTAGATTAGCTAGGGAAAACTCAACAAGAGAAGATCAGAGACTAACAATACAAAGAAGTATATTAGAACTTGATGCTACTCAAAAAGCTACAGATATAGGTTTTAGAATTGAAGAAACTAAAAGACAACAAGAAATTTTTATTAAACAGTCTCAAGCAATTCAAGAACAGATTAAAGCTTTCCTTGATCATCCTAGAGAACTAGCTAAAGTACTATCTCAAAATGTAAGAGATCTAATAGAAGTCTATAAAGTTAATAATCCCGAAAGAGCTGGTGCTCTAGTCGGAGTTCAACAAAGTATAACTCAGAGAGAGAACTTAATCAATGAGCAGCTTAAAAAACAAATAGAAGATATTAATAGATCTTTGACTAATGGCATAGATTCTGTTACTAATGCTACTAGAAATAATTTAATCGCTCTTCAAGAACAAGAAAAGGCTTTAGGTAGAACAGTAGAAGGTCAGAGACAGCAGCTATCTTTAGAAAAACAAATTTCTGATACTAGAACTAATGAAGCTGTCACAGCAGCTCAAGCTAGATATAATGCTGTTGTACTTGAGACTGGTAACAGACTACTAGCTGCTCAACAATCTCTTGAAATTCTCAAGAGAGAGGCGGAGCGTGCCGGTAACTCTTTCATTATAGTAGCCGTAAGATTTGCAGAGTCTGTCAGTTCTAACCTTGAAAAAGGTATAAACTCTCTTGTAGATGCTATAGCTAATGGCACTCTTACGCTTAACAACTTTAAGCAAGGATTTAAGCAGTTTATTATAAGTATATTATCTGACGTCACAAAAGCTATTCTAAACGAGTTAATCACTAAACCTATTAAAGAACTAGTATTTGGTTTTACTAGAGATTTAATATCTGGTCTAAGCGGTTCTACTATTTCTGAGACTTTAGCCAAAAATATAACTCCAGCTATATCCTCTAGTTTAACTTCAAGCTTAGGAGAAAATATAACTAAATCTATAACAGGGCTAAAAGACATAGGAATAACACCTGTTTATGTTACTAATATGGCTGAGTTTTGTGCATGTGCTTCTGGAGGCGCTGCTGCTCAAGGAGGTGCAGGAGCTGCTTCTACTTTAGCACAAGGCGGTGCAGGTAGACTGATGTACGATCGTCCTATCGGACCTATGCAACCACCAACTATTGCACAAAGAACTGCTGGTACTATTACACAAGGAGGATCTGGTACTGTTACACAAGCAGGGTCTAGCGCTATTGTACAAGCAGGTGCTCAAAATGTAGTATCTAGAGGATTAGGAGGAAGACCTGCAGATGCACCAACAGGAACACCTACCGACCCTACATCGGTAGTAATTGATAATCCTGAAGCCCTTACTAAATCTTTAAGTGTTCCTATACTTTCATCTGCTGGAAATCTTGGAGCTACTGGAGCTGCTGGAGCTGCTGGAGCTATTGGAACAGAAGCAGCTAATTATGGTGCTTTAAATGTCACAAGAAGTGCTACTCAACCGTTATTAAGTCAGCCACTTGCTGGAGCTCAGTTAACTAGCCCAGCTATTTTAGGATCTACAGGAATTAATACAAATATGGGTCCTGCAGGTTTCCAAAGTACCTTTGGAGTTGCAGGTTCTTATGCTGGTAATGGTATGATAACTAACAAAGATTTTAATACTGTTACAGGTACTTACGGTATGTCTGAAGTTGCTTCACCTCTTTCAAATATTAATACAGGTTTTCAACCACCAACACGAGGGGTTGCTTTTGGAGATACTAGTGTAGCTCCAGGATTTGATAAAGGGTTAACAGATACTAAAGTAATAGAAGACTTTAGTTCTAAACTAGAAGAAGTAAACCCTAAGTTAGGTGACTTTAGTGGAAATTTTGATAATTTAAATCCATCTATGATAAAATGGGGAGAGAATACTTCTGCAGCTACTGGAAACCTTGATCAATTATCTAATTCAGCTAATGGATTAACTAATAGTACAGAATCTATGATACCACAATTAGATATGTTTGGTACTGCTACTGGCATGGTGACGAGCGCTCAGACAGCAGGTCAAGCAGCGACTGTAGCTCAAACTACTGCTATAGGTACTAATACAATAGCTACTCAACAAAATACTATAGCTGAGAATGCGAACACTGGCGCTAGTGGTGGAGGTGGTGGAGGATTCTTTAGCTGGATTGGTAGCTTATTTGGTTTTGGTCAAGCTTCTGGTGGTTTAGTAATGAATAATGGAGCTATATCACGTTTCGCCGCAGGCGGCGGAGTAATGATGCGCGACCGTGTTCCTTCCCTATTAGAGCCAGGTGAGTTCGTAATGAAGAAAACATCCGTTGATTCAATCGGAAAGGGTAACCTTGAGCGTATGAATGCTACTGGTAAGTCTTCTGGTAGTCCAACTAACATTAAGGTACAGATTGAGAATAAAGGATCTGAAAAAGAAGCACAGCAGGGCGAGACTCAAATGGATGGCGAAACAGCTATCGTAAAACTAATACTAAAAGACCTAAATTCAAACGGTCCAATAAGAAGATCAATTAGAGGGAATATGTAATGGCAATATATCCAGATGATGCAGTAGTCTCTGCCACAGCGTTTGCAACAATAACTAGTGGAGAGGCTACTTTTACTAATACAGGAGCTACAATAGATTTTAACCTACCTGTTAGCGTATCTTACCCAGCAGAAGTCTTTGTAACTATAGATGGTATAGTACAAGACGTTACGTCTTATTACCTATCAAACAATAACGCTACTTTATCTTTTTATAACCCACCTGATGCAGATTCTATGGTTGTTAAGTGCGTAGATCTTCCAGCTAGATATAGAAAGATTAGAAGCTCTCCTAATTTGGTTGTTAGTCATGTTAAATATTCAAACACGGCTTTTACTATAATTGATAGTAATGCTTATATTTTAAATGGGGTTTCTACTACTTTTTCTCTTCCTACCGCAGCTCTAGGGTCTGGACCTAATTCTAATTCAATATTTGTTATATTATCAGGTGTTGTGCAAAACAACGATGCTTATACTTATCCAAGCGCTACCCTAGGAGTAAACGGAATTGATCTTGCTGCAGCTCCTGCAACCTCTGGACCTAGTGGTAACTTTGCTAACACTACTTTAGAAATTAGAACTTTTGTTACTGAATCTAGTTACATGAGTCGTTTTTCTGACATGAGAGATAGAAAACCTAATAATGGTTACTCAATGCAAGACCAGTTTAATGTGTCTAAGTATCTTACTCAATCTGGTTATGAAAAAAGAAGATTATTATCTCGTAGACCTAAGCGTAACTTCTCTATAATATATTCAAATATTTCTGGAGTAGAAAAAGAAGCTATTGAAAACTTTTACTATGCACGTAGCGGAGAGTATGAAACTTTTACTTTTGACTTGACTCATATTAATGATACTGGTACAGTAAGAACAAGATTTAATGGACCTTTAGAGATTCAACAAGTAATTTCCGCTGGATCTAAGTTAACTGAAAATTTCTATAATATAAGACTAAATCTTCAGGAAGATTTTAATTAATGACAACTCGTTTATACGATTATATTATTACAGTATCAAATGCAGCTCCTTTTAAAAACGGTAATAATTTTATCGGTTTGAGCTCTAATACTTTTGGCTATGTTGCTAATGTAAATACTGTTACAAATAACATAAAAGTAAAAGTTAATAACGTATATCAAGAGTTTATAGTTGGAGAGTCTGTTGTAAGTACTCACTACAAAATATCTAATGTATCAACTTCTCAAAGTTTTACTCCTGCTAATGCTGATGTCGTACGCTTTACTCTTACCGGTAATACAGTTCCTGCATCTGCTGGAGAACTAAGCGTTTATGTAGCTGGTCAATATCAGTCTAGAGCTAACTGGGAGTACGAAGAGTCTAATACTGCAATACACTTTTTTGAATTTGCTAAACCTGGGTCTAACACAGTTATTGTTAGAAGAGATACTGGTAATACAGAAGCCCCTAGTTTTGCTGCTTCTAACCTATCTCTCGGTAACGCTCAAAATTCAAGTTCTACTGTAATAACTGCTATAAATAATAGTCCTTTTATTAGAAGTAAAAATGCTTTTACACAACCTCCTGTAGTAAGACTACTAACTTTTTATTATCCAGGGGAATGGTATCCTCCTAATGAAAAGGGAAATCCTAGCGGCTCTGGTGCTGGACTATCTTGGCCAGCTGATATCCCATGGAGAATAGCAGAGGTAATAGGTGACATTCATTCAGATCTAAACTATAATGTTACTTTTGGAAGTGAGTCTTATATGCCATATCCCATGGAAACAGATGGTATAGGCACCTCTTCAGATGGAACTATTGATAGAGTAACTGTTAGAGTATCAAACTATGATAATATAGTTACAAACTTTGTAGAAAATCCATATTTAGTGGGTAATGTTGCTGCTCCTCATTCTGTATCAGGATATGTTAATGGAGAGCTAGTACAAGGGTTAGACCCTAATACCGTTGTAGGAAGTTCTAGTTATGATCAATCTGTAGTAGATTCTTATTATGGCGGTAAAACAAACGTCGCTTGGAGCTACGATAGAGCTATTGCACAAGGAAAAACTTGGAAAAATTTAAAATATGATAGTAGAGATTTCTTAGGAGGAGTTGTAGAAATAAAATCTACTTTTGCTAGCCATTTACAGTATTGGCCAGAGTATTCTAAGATAAGAGATATAAATAGCAGTAATCTAGTTCAAGTTTATAATAGCGCTCCTTATAGAATAGGAGATAGCGTTACAACCCCTACATCTAACACTACGGTAAGAGTAGTTTCTATTCTTGACGAAGAATTTTTGCTACTAGATAATCCCCTATCAAACGCTTCTGTAGATCAAAGTTTATTTGTTCTCAACCAAGAGCATGATCCAGAAGCTTATATTAAAGATGTTTTTAAAGTTACAGAGTTATCTGCTCTAAATGAAAACTTTGCTGAGTTTATTCTTACAAGCTGGTTACAATATTTTAAGCTTCAACTTCCAAAACGTAAGTTCTATAAAAATACTTGTCAGTGGGAGTATAGAGGTTCAGAGTGCCAATATCCTGGTCCCAATGGAGGCGCTATACCTGGAACCTTTCCTGTATTGAATGCTAATACTAACCCCATAACTACTAGTAATGAGGTAGGTATATCAGCAGACGAAGATGAGTGTGCAAAATCTTATGAAGCTTGTAAACTCCGAAACAATACTATTCATTTTGGAGCTTTCCCAGGCACAGGAAGACAGGTTCCAAAACAATAATGGCTATTAAAGGTTGCATTTTACCTTGGGTTCATGTATACGGTGATTTAAAAGGTAGATATAGAGCTTGCTGTTTTTCTGATCAAGCTGATAAAGATCCTTATATTCTAGGTTCTAGTGTGCAACCATTACTAGAAGTTTGGAATGGTGATGCTTATATAAACCTAAGAAAACAATTTTTAGAAGATAAAATACCTGAACAATGTAAAAAAGCTTGTTATGATAAAGAAAGTTTAGGGGTTGAGCAAAACCCTAGACATAATGCTAATAATAAATGGGCTTCTTATTCCCATCTACAAAATTCTTTAACACCGCCCCCACCAGTATTTATAGATATAAGATTCGGTAATATTTGTAATTTTAGATGTAGGACTTGCGGACCTATGGCAAGCACATCTTGGATTAAAGAAAGTAAGAATCTATTTAAAAACAAATATGCAAGATTATTAGATAATTGGACTAATAATGAAGAGTTATGGAAAGCTTTAGAAGAAATATATCCTACAATTGATACTATATATTTTGCAGGCGGTGAACCGTTTGTATTAGATGGTCATTATAAGTTATTAGAGTTTTTAATATCTAAAAACAAAACAGATATAACTATCAACTACAACACTAATCTTTCTATATTAAAATATAAAAACTATGATTTACCTTCTCTATGGGAGAAATTTAAAATTGTAAATCTATGGGTAAGTTGTGACGGATACGGTCAGGTAGCTGAATACATAAGAAAAGAATTAGAATGGGAACAGTTTGAGACTAATGTTGACAAGGTTAGACCATACATTAGAACAATTAGTTCTGTAATATATACAATGAGTATATACTCTATGACAGATTTAATATTGTGGGCTAATTCTAGAAAAATTACTGTATTTGGTACAACATTAGTTAATCCTGACTATCTCTCTTGTCAAATTCTTCCAAAAGAAGAAAAGAATAAAATATTAATTCATTATAAAAATTTTTTAAATACATATAGAGAAGATCTATCTACTGATCAAATTAATAATATATTAGATTGGTTGAGATTTTTAAAAGGTGAAGTTGATAATAGAGAAGAGTTAGAAATTAAATTTAAAAAGGTTACGTCTACTTTAGATAGAAATAGGAACGAAAATTTTACCTATACAGTTCCTGAATTAGCAGATTGGTATGACTCAATTAAAATATCTTAAATATTTAAATAAAAAACATGATTATTTAGAAAATAATTGTATTACTTTAATAAGTGAGATATATAAAAATGAACTTAACTCCAACGCTTTTGATAAGTTATGGATATACTTAGACATGCCTGAAGGTAAACCACAAGATGGGAAAGCTTGGATGAAGAGATTTTCTATACAAGATATAGAATATGGGGCTTCTTTAGTTGCTAAAAAAGTTGACTTGACAGATTTACAAGAATATGATGTAATACTATTTAAGTCAAAAAGATTATTACCAATTCATTTCGGTATGTATGTAGGCTATAACAAATTTATACATTTAGAAGAGGGGCGTTTTTCCAAAATTGATGTTTTAAACACTAACTGGAGAGAAATGATAGCTAGTATATGGAGATAAGCTGGGAAAAATACGTAGGAATACCATATAAGCATTTAGGTCTTACACCTGAGACTGGTATTGATTGTTTTAACCTTATAAAATATATTTATAAAAATGAATTAAATATAGACTTACCTTATACAACAAGAAATTTTTGTAATATTATTGATGATAACTGGTACGGCAGAACTCATGAAAGATTAATTGATAATGTCAGTAATAATTCAGAATTTGGTTGGGAAAAAATTTCTAATCCAGAGCTTTATAGTGTTATAACTATGGTAATGGGTACTTCAAGTATAACTAATCACTGTGCTTTATATATAGGTAATAATAGAATAATTCATACAATACAGAACCACAAATCACATATAGCCGTATATGGTTCATATTATAAACAGTATACGATGGGGGTATATAAATGGGTAGGTATGAAGACTTAATTAAGTCTTTTAAAACACATATGGAGGAGAATCCAGAATTTGAATGTTGTGGAATCATTACAAAAGATTTTAAATATATTCCTTGTAAAAATATAAGCCCTTCTCCAAAAGATACTTTTATATTAGACCCAGTAGCTCTTCTTAAACATGGAGAAGAGTGCTGGGGTATTTTTCATAGTCACACCCCTTCTCATGAGGAACTACCTAGTGAAAAGGATAAAGACTCCGCTATATTTTCTCAATATAAATTTATAGTTGGTAATATGAATAATACTTTTTATCAATATTGGTTAGATGATTTAAACTATTTAAGATTCAAAGATTTTACAGAAGAGAGTTTAGTATAAATGTTACTTACTTTACATTTTCATCCGGTCCTTCAACCTATGACAGGAGTAAGATCTCATACTTTTGATGTAGCAAAGCTATCAGACATTAAAGATGCTTTAAGTGTTTTATTTCCTAAAATTAGAAAGTATATTAGACAAATCGCAGCTGGTACTCTTAGAGAGAATCTATCTTTAGTTACAACAGATGGAAAGATTTTAACAAGAGAAGACTATTTTATTAATAAAGTAACACACAGAGAACTAACCATTGTTCCTATAATAGCAGGATCTGGAAGAGGTCTAGGCATAATTCTAGGTATACTTTTAATAGGAGCTGCCTTATTCTTAGGTGGTGCTCCTCTAGCTTTAGGAGGTGCTGGCTTTACCGGTTCGGCTACCGCTTTTGGTGGTTTAATTAGTGCGGGTGGGTTGCTTAAAATGGGTCTAGGACTTGTTTTATCTGGATTGATGCAAATGCTGATGAAACCCCCTGATATGAAGGGGCCATCAGATTCTGCGCAACGTAGAAATAATGATATGTTTGATGCTTTAGAAAATAGTACAGATCCTAGTACTCCTGTACCTCTTATATATGGTATGCCTAGATGTGCGGGTCAAATGTTAAGCGGTCATGTTGAAACTATAACACACGGAGAGTCTGAAACTATATACGTAGTAGATTTATTATATAAAAATAGATCAGAGATTGAGAAAATTGAAGGCGGTAATTCTTCAACTTAAAAATGGGGTATTTTTTAAATGACAGTTATTTACATAGATGATGCTGCAGTCCCTCTTATAGAAGGTGGTGGCGGCGGTTGTTTCTCTAGTGATACACAGATATTAACTGAATCAGGAACTATTTCAATATCAGATATTGAAGTAGGTGATAGAGTATGGGCTTTTAATGAGATCGGCCAATTAATTATCTCTGAGGTAACAGAGACTTTTTATCATCCAAACGACTTAATTTATAGAGTAACTCATGAAGAAGGTTATTTAGATATTACACCTAATCATTGGGTTTTAAAAGATGATGGAACATATCAAGAATTAAGAGATTTTAAAATTGGTGATAAGCTTATTACTGAAGATAATTCTTTTTCTAAAATTATTTCAATAGACTTTCTAAAAGAAGATGAGGTTTATAACTTCAAAGTCTCACATTTACACTCTTATATTGCTAATGGAATTAAAGTCCATAACGGAGGCGGAGGAGGTAAAGGAGGCGGAGGAGGAAAAGAAGATCCTAATTCTTTGTTCTCCACCGACGTTTTATTTATAACTTTAGGTCTAGGAGAAGGTCCTGTATATAGAATTAACCCTAACGGTCCTCAAGATATTGAGTTTAATGAAGGAAACATAGATGATCTATTAACTGATGGATCAGTGAATAGTGAAAAGTTTTTCACTATAAGTAATACAGGAACTATCTCTCAACAAAGACTGCCTCTTTTTGGAGATTATACTTTTGTACCTCAAAGATTACAAGGATCTGTAGACCTTAAAAAAGGCAATCTTGATAGTGTCCCTAGAGCCGCTGTAGATAAGCAGAGTACTTCTCCTACAGCCTTAAGTGCTATTAAGCTTTATTTTATTCTACAAGGATTACAGAAACAGACAGATAAAGGTGATATTGTTGGAGACTCATTATCCGTTAAAGCTACTCTATACGATAGAGCAGGGGTTAATGTAATTACAACCCAAGAAAGAGTGATAAAAGGAAAAACAAACACAGCTTACTCTTTTGACTTATTTATGTCTATACCTCCTGATAAACAATCAAATGATGGGTATAAGTTCACCGTTGAAAAAACTAGCGATGATGCAGATACAGCTAAAAGACAAAACAGTGTAACTTTTCAAGGATGGACTGAAGTAATAGAAGAGCCTATTGCTTATACTAGAACAGCTACTATAGGATACGCACTAAAAGCTTTTGCTGAACACAAAGGCGGTTTACCTGCTATGACCAACATGGTCAAGGGGTTGATAGTAAAAGTACCTTCAAACTATAATCAACCTATATTAGAAAATGGTGACATTGATTGGAGACAGATTGAAATATCAGAATCTGATAGAACTACCTACGGTTATCGCCAACAAAGAACTGGTAGCACTATATTATATGATGCAAACCCTGTAATTTATCAAGGATTATGGGATGGTCAATTTGTATATTCTTGGACACAGAACCCAGCATGGATTATCTATGATATGTTAACTAACAAAACATATGGTTTAGGTATACCCGAAGATAATATTGACAAATACTCTTTTTATGATGTAGCTATATATAATGATGCTTGTGATGTTACAAATGGTAGATTTTATGGAGTCGACGCTCAAGCTGATGGAACTTATAGGTATAAGCCTAGAACTACTAAAACATCAGTTGCAGACGTACTAGTAGGTCTAGACCCGGACGTAAGTGTTAAAGAGCGTAGATTTATTTTAGATACTGTAGTAGCTGACCAAAAACAGGTTATGGATATTATTCATATTATGACCTTAACTTTCAGAGGAATGTTATTTTATACAGGAGGCAAAATAAGCTTATACCAAGATAAGCCTGACAATATGCCTGTTGCTTTATTCAATGAGACTAACATACTTGCTGGAACATTTAATATATCAGGTATAGGAGAAGAAGCTTTATTAACTGGAGTAGATGTAACATATAATGATATGACTAATCATTATAGAAGAGAGGTTTTACGTGTAGATGATCAAAAAGCCTTAACTGAAAGAAATTATATAGAAAATATAGCAAAGATAGATTTAATAGGTGTGTCAAGAAAGAGTCAGGCTCTACGTTTAGCTCAATATATGATCGCGGATACAAAGTATTCTAGAAGAAAAGTTGGATTTAAAACTGGTATTGAAGCTTCTGAAATATCTCCAGGTTCTGTTATATCTATATCTCAAAGAGCCACTTCTGTAGCTTGGGGCTATGGAGGGATTGTATCTAATACTTCAGCATCCTCTGGAGCTATGATTTACCTAGAGCATATTGGTAATCCTCCTATTACCGCTTCAGTTTTTACTGCTAATACAAAACCTCTTGCCTTAAGAATAGCAAGCGGAAAGTCGGGTTTGATAGACACTTATATAATTAGTAATACTACATACTCTTTAAGTAATACTTCTAACGTAACTAGTGGTGCTGAAGTAATCGGTGTTCAAGCTATTAAAAAATATGATCATCCAACTAAGTCATTTCAATCATTTACTGGTACTTGGGGAGATAATCACGTTCCTAGTAGACAAGATGTTTGGAGTTTAGGAGAGATCTTAGATCCAACAAATATATATTCTTCTTTAACGGATAAACTATTTAGAGTTATTAATATAAAAAGAGATAGAGACGAGACCGTATTTATAGAAGCTAAAGAGTATATAAATAATGTATATATTGATTCTGATACTATCATTAATTATAACCCTTTAAAGTTTACCGACTTTTTCAGCCCTCTTAGAGCCCCTCCAGCTCCTGATTTTACTTTAAGTCCGATTGCCAAAAGAGACTTTGACGGTTCACTTTATACAGATATAGTAATCAGTGCTTATACTGATTTAACTGGTTATTCTAATGAAGTTAAAACTGAGTTTTATCATGCTAAACCTTTATCACCTTATGTTTTATTGTCTAACACCAATCACTCTGCAAGCAGGGATATTCTCGTATGTAAAGTAGACGATATTTCTTCCATAGCTAATGGAGCTTCTGCTATTATTCAAGGTAAGAATGGTTTTACAACAGAGTTAGGTGTATCAAGATTATTAGTTACAGGATTTTCTGTAACTGATGTTGATCCTGTATATAAACCAAATGGAAATATAACTTTCACAGTTCAAGGATTAAAAGGTCTTATTGATCAAAATTTTGAAGATAATACTCACGTTTTAGACGTACTTAATACCTATAACTTTAATGAGTTGAAGGGGGTGAATAAAGTCACACTTCCTATAAATCAAAAGACTCTCTCTGGAACTGGGGATGCTTTAGGTTATTTAGGATTCGTTGGGTCTGATACTACATTAACTAACTATAGCGCGAATGTTGTAGGTTTTAACGCTAATACAGCTACAATTATAATTGATAATGATAGCTCTGGAGCTTTTTCTTTGGAAGGGATTATCCCCGATCCGCCCTTCTACATATCTATCCCACAAGTATTAGATCATAGATACTTCTCCAATAATACTTTATATATTACTGGAAACTATGTTGAAGTTACTAGAACTAATGTTGCTACTACGAGTAATATTCAAGGAAATAGATTTAAACAACCTTTAAGCATGTCAATAAGACACTCTGACTTTGTTAGTGTTTATATTAATGGTGTTGATGATACTAATTATGTATTAGAAAGAGGATTAGATGGCTTAGCTAATTCTCAAGTATCTATTACTTTAACAACATTACCTACTAGTACTTCTAATTTAGATATTAGAGTTACTGCTAATACCTATACTGTTCCTTTAATAGAAAGAGGGGATAATATTAGTTGGAATTCTGGTAATACTTACGGAATTACAGATACTACTTATGATATTGCATCTCCAACTTATAATGCTTATATGACAGCTAATAATATTTATAGAGTAACTTTATCTGAGCCTATAAGATCAAATATAGCTGTTTCATATGCTACCAATATTACACCTAATCCAATAGGAGTTATAGGAAACGTAAATTCTACTAATAAAACATTTACTTTTAATTATCCATCAGATGTATACCCAGGTTTATTAAATATAGGTAATAATGCTGTATATTTAATTAATGCGCCGGCTTCTGTATATGAGCCAATGAGTTTTGGCGACTCAACTTCTAGAATTATAAGAAGAGCGGAGGTAGGAGTACATTCAGTAAAAGCTAGAACCGTTAATAAATATGGGAGAAGAAGTGCTTTTGTAACAAAAAACACAACTGTTTATAATATACCGATTAGAGCTGTTAATAATTTAAACGTAGAAGAAGAATTATATAAAGATTCTACTCTTGGTATTGCTGTGAGAGTTATTATAGTTTTTGATCATATAACGGGTCAAGATGTCACTGATTACGAAATATCTTATAAGATAACATCTCTAAATACTTCTTTAAATAGCTCATTTATTACTGTAAAAGCTTCTGCTAATGGTGTAGACTCAGACGGTAAAATAAGATTTAGAATAGATAATATAGAAAAAGGCATAAATGGTACTAAAAACTCTATCACAGTTAGAGTAACCCCTTTAAATAGATCTATTAGAGGGTCAACTACTACAAAAACTATTGATTTAATAGGTAAGTCGGCTAAGCCTAACAATGTAATTAATTTTGCAGCAGGACAAACCGGAGATAGCTTAGTATTTATTTGGCAATATATAATCAATCCAGCAACAGGTGATAATATAGACATTGACTTGCTGGAAGTTAATATTAGAAGACTCGAAGGGTTTATTTCAGACACCTCTAATTCAAACTTATTAGATTTATGGCCTAGATCTGATGAAGTAGCCCGCGTAGACGCTAGAACCAATAGAGTAGTTATTGACATTGATCAGTACGGTACGTATACTTATTTAGTTAGAACTAAAGATACTTCTGGTAATTTTAGTGAAACTATTGTAGCGTCTGAGTTTACTTCAGCAGCTCAAAGCTTTACTAATGTATACAAAGCATGGTCAGAAGATGACCCTAGCGGAACATACGTAGCTGGTGTTATTAATGAGAACTATGGTTCTAACGCTTACCTATCTTATTACGAATCTAATAACTATGGGTTTCCAAGCAATTCTTTTAATGCTAGTAGAACAGATAACGCTAACGGAACTTCAGAAGGTTGGAGTGTAATTGGAAGTTCTCCATCTGATCTAAGAGCTTTAGCAAACGCTATTTACCAGACAGAGATAAGAGATATAGGTAATGTAATATCAGCATCTTTATCCGTAGATATTTTAGGAGAGCAAGCTCTCAAATCTACTTGGTTAGATTATAGCGATCAAATAGGTGGAAATCAAGTAACCGAACCTTCAACATCTGGTAGATTAAGGGATATTGATTTTTCTGGATCTCTTGGTATTGGTCATATTTTAGGGTTTGCTAACACTTCAGCAGCTACAGTTAGCTATGATGCAGAAAATAAAACACTAACTAGTGGCAATCAAGCAGGATATCCAGCAAACGTATATGCTATTGTAGCTTTAGGAAATTTTAATGGAGATGTTGCTAACGCAAATGTTATGAGTTTAATAGCTGGAGTAGTCAGTACAAGCACTATAGTACTGGGTGATTCTTACTATGCTAACGGAAAATCAATAGGAAGTAATGGATTTTCTAATTTAACAGTTGCAGGCACCTCCTATAAACTGGTAAACTTAAGGCAGTGGTTAGATTTAAGTGGTAGTTCTACTTTCTACGGAACTACAGGCTTAGTTACTACCAATACTGAATTTAGATTTGCAGCCTCTAATCCTTATTATGCTAACGGAACAGTAAACAACTCAGTTTTTACCTCTATATCTAATTCTGATGGTTTTACTAACTTCGTCAGCGGTGCAAGAACTTTTAGATATTTTCAGTTTAAATATAAAGTTAATAATTATGATCCACAACAAGCTGAATTTATATTAGATAGATTTAGATATAAAGTAACCTTAAATGAAAAAACATTTACGTCAATAGTAACTATGAATACTGCATCAGTTACTACTTATGTAGATTATGCTAGAATGAACTTTGTACAAACACCAAAAATAACTGGAGCTTTGGTATCTTCAAGTTCAAATCAATTAGCACAACCTCAAGTTGTAATTATAGATAGAGGATTATCAGGAGCTAATATTTCAGTATATTTCTCTAATGGAATCTCCTCTCATAATGTTGGTTCTAGCGTTACAACAGTAGATTTTGCAGTAACAGGAGTTTAAAAATAAAATGCCAGTAGGAAATTCAAATACTTTTGTGTTGCCCTCACAAGGGTCTTCTATTGCAATCTCAAGATCTCAATTTAATAGTAGTTTGAGAGCTTTGTTGCAAAATTTTTATAGTACAGGTATTCCTGGAACAGACAATCTAGTAGATAGTGGGTCTGCAATATCATCCGCTGACTATGACGGAATGCTTTATAGAAATGCTACTACTGGTATGTTCTATGTTTCTGACTCTACGGTTACTGTTGCTTCTGGAAGAACTAATAGACCTGTTGGAGGTAACTTTACAAGATATGGCATTGCTTGGAGACAACAAGGAAGCTTA
>JACCDW010236733.1_pt1 | contig 18848 bp, 22 predicted proteins | sample 7449781 | NCBI WGS metagenome assembly JACCDW01 (sample SAMN15323449, study PRJNA562643) | freshwater metagenome | isolation source: river surface water | place: USA:Blue River Watershed | collected 2017-08-18
GATTCCAAGGTGATCGTGGCCATTAACCAGGACGCGGAGGCCCCCATCTTCCAGGTGGCCGACTATGGCCTGGTCGGGGATTTGTTCCAGGCGGTCCCGGAGCTCACCGCGGCGCTGTCGAGCTAGCCCCCTTTCAGACTAGGAAACCCCGTCGGGGACTGCTAGAATTGCTGGCTTTCCCGCATTTTTAGCGGGATCCCCGATTACACAAAGGATTTCCAGATGGTCATTATTCGTTTAGCCCGCGGCGGCGCCCACAAGCGTCCTTACTTTCACATGGTGGCCACCGATTCCCGCAGCCGCCGTGACGGCAAATTCATTGAGCGTGTGGGTTTTTTCAATCCCGTGGCCGCGGCCAATGAGACAAAACTCAGCGTGTCCATGGACCGTGTGGACTACTGGCGCAGTCAAGGCGCGCAGGTGAGCCCCCGCGTGCAGCGTCTGATCAAAGAATTTGCAAGCCAAAAAGCCGCCTAAGGCGGTGGTGGGCGCCTCTGCCCACTCGGCCCCCCGTGCGGCCTTCATCACACTTCCCATCACCACAGAGCGGCCACCCGAGGATTGGGTGGCCTTGGCCGAGATCGGCGCGCCCATTGGGCTGGCCGGGGCAGTCCGCATCCACACCCTGAAGTCCGTGACCGGATTGGCGATGGAAGACTCCCTGTTAATGGATGCCCCGCGCTGCTGGATCAAGCTAGCGGCCACCACGGCCTCGGGCGGTGCACGGGCCGGCAAGACGGAGCCCTCCCCGCAGTGGGTGCATGCCGAAATCGTCGCCTGCACGCCGCAGACCCGTGGCGTCAAACTCCAGCTCGAAGCGATTCGTGATCGAGCGCAGGCCGAGCAATTGCGCGGGGCGCTGGTGGGCTTATCGCGGGAGAGTTTTCCTCCTGAACTCGAAGATGAAACCTACTGGGCCGATCTTCTGGGCTGCGAGGTGGTCAACCGTGACGGTGTCTCCTTCGGTCCGGTGGTGTCCTTGCAGACTAATGGTGAACATGACTGGTTAGTGGTGCGTGACGGCATGATTCCGTTTGTGTCGCGCTACATTGATCGTGTGGCGCCGCAGGAGCGGCGGGTGATGGTGGATTGGCAGATGGAGTGGTTTGTGTAACCTCACCATAGGGCATTGAGCTTTTTTACAACCTCAGAGTTGCAGTTCTTGGTGAGGAATCGTTGTATCTTTCTCAGATCGAGCGCCTGCACATCGCCTTGGGGACTCTCTAAAATGGTGAAATAACTCGCGAGCACGTAGGCCACGTAAGCGTTGAGCTGATCGTCTTTGCGATGGTGCTTCGCGAAAAGTGCTTGATGTTGTGCATGGGCCGTGGTGTACTTTCCCGCGAGGGACTCTAGCGTTGTTTTTCCTTGGCGAAACGCGGTACTGTCCAAATGAATAGCAAAACCAATTTTATTGGCGTAACGGTCCAATTCCTTCGGGGGTTGCAGGACCAGTTGGGTGAGTGCTTTGCCCAGCGTTTCACTGTCGTAACGTTTTTTTCGAAACCAACCGAGAATCATCGCGTTGACTTCTCCTTTCTTTGGTCGGCATAGTAAAGCATGCGTTTTGATGTCTTAACACTTTTTCCGTCGATGTTCGATGCCCTGACTCACCATGGGATTACCGCCCGCGCGGCTCAACATGGGCTTGTCAGTGTGCACGCCCATCAGTTGCGTGACTATGCGCACGATGCCTACAAAACGATTGACGATCGCCCATACGGCGGTGGTCCGGGCATGGTGATGATGCCGGGCCCGCTCACCGAGGCCGTGCAGGCCATCCGTTACCGTCAGCAGGAGTCCGGGCTCGCGCCCGGTCCGGTGGTCTTGCTCAGCCCATCGGGCAGGGCGATTGACCAGGCTCTGGTGGATCGGGTGGCGGCGGGGCCCTGCTGGACGCTGGTCTGCGGGCGCTATGAGGGGGTGGATCAACGGTTTATCGATCAGCAGGTCGATGAACTCTGGAGCCTCGGAGACTTTGTCCTGTCGGGCGGTGAGATTGCCGCCATGGCCGTGATGGATGCCGTCATACGCAAGCTTCCCGGGGCCTTGGGGGATGCCCAATCGGCCGTGCAGGAGTCCTTTTCCCTGGCCGGCGCGGGGGAGGGCCTATTGGACTGGCCCCACTACACCCGGCCCGAGGTCTTCCAGGGCGCGGCCGTGCCGGACGTGCTTTTATCCGGCCATCATGAGAGAATTGCGGATTGGCGCAAACAGGCGGCCCGAGAGGCCACCGCCCGGCTCAGACCGGATTTGCTGGCCAAAATAACGTAGACCCCCATCCTCTGGACTGATGTCGAGTCCACGATGGTTTATGGAGAAATCATGGATCTGATCCGTCAAATCGAGCAGGAAGAAATCGCCCGCTTGAATAAAAAAGTGCCCGAGTTTGCACCGGGCGACACCGTGGTCGTGAATGTCAACGTGGTGGAAGGTAACCGCAAGCGCGTGCAGGCCTATGAAGGTGTGGTGATTGCGAAACGCAATCGTGGTTTGAATTCATCATTCATTGTGCGCAAGGTGTCTTCGGGTGAAGGGGTGGAGCGCACGTTTCAGCTCTACTCTCCGCTGATCGCCGGCATTGAGGTGAAGCGTCGCGGTGATGTCCGTCGCGCCAAGCTCTACTACCTGCGTGAGCGTTCCGGTAAATCGGCGCGCATTCGCGAGAAGCTGGCCGCCCGCAAGACCGAGGCGGCTCCCGCCGCCGACGGCGAATAAGACGCGGGGATTGATCGGTCGGGGCACGTCATGGTGAGTCCATCGACGGCCCTCGGATTTGATCCCAAGGCGTCCGCGATTGACCCGTATCCCGCAGAGCCTGCTCTTCCCGAGCAGGCTTTGTTGTTTTCCCACCTCGACGCGTTGTTTGCGCGACGTCGCGCCCACTGGCAGGCCCAGCATGCGGCCTTCGGCCGGCTCACCCATGATCTTCCGCAGTGGATGCCCGAGATGCTGCAGGATCGTCGGCGTCCGCTGGTGCCGGTCACGCGTGACACGGCCACGCGTGCCTCGGTCTTAATTGCGCTGGCCCACCAGGAGGCCCATGACGAACGGATGCAGGTGGTGCTCACCCAACGCACGGCCGATCTGTCGAGTCATGCCGGGCAGGTGAGTTTTCCTGGCGGACGTGCCGAGGCCCACGATGCGTCACCGCAGGCCACGGCCCTGCGTGAGGCCCACGAAGAGATTGGACTGGCACCCGGGCAGGTGGAGATCTGGGGGGAGATGCCCGACTACCTGACCGCCACAGGTTTTCTGGTCACGCCCGTAATCGGGCGCATCACGTCTATCCCCACGTTTTCCAGGGATACGCGGGAAGTGGCCGAGATTTTTCAGGTGCCGCTCGCGTTTGTGATGGACCCGGCAAATCATCAGCGCCGTGTGATTCCTGCGGATCAGAGCCCCACCGGGGAGACCATCCGATTCTTCGCCATTCCTTACGGGAACTTTTTCATTTGGGGTGCGACTGCAGCCATGCTGCGTAATCTGTATCGCCTATTGGCCGCGGCATGGACCGAGCAGCAATGCCGTTAGACTAACGCCCTATGACCCTTTTCAGTTTCATTTTCGCCATGTTGCTCGAGCAGGTGCGCCCGGTTCGCGATGACTCGCGTTTTGCGCGAAGGATCGAGCAGGTGTTTTTGCGCATTGAGCGTGCGACCGACACTGGCGAAACCGTTTCTGCACGTTGGACCTGGCTGGCCTTGGTCATCGGCGGTACTTTGGTGACGGCGTTGTTGGTGGAGCTCATCACACGCGTACATGTGCTGTTGGGGTTTCTCGCCACCGTCGGGGTTCTCTATTTAACGATCGGATTTCGGCAATTCAGTAATCGTTTTACCGAGATCCAACTTGCCCTTGCCGAGGGGGATCTTCCCAAGGCACGAACAGTGCTTCGTCAGTGGGCCACGCATTCAGGCGGGGACGTCATGACGCGGATTGCTGCTGAGAATGGGGACGCCTCTGCAATTGCACGCGAGGCGATTCGACTGGCACTGATTGGTGCACAGCGGCATGTTTTTGGCGTTATTTTCTGGTTTGTGATTCTGCCGGGGCCCGCAGGTGCGGTGATGTATCGTCTGAGCGCCGAGGCGCGCCGGATATGGGCCGATGCCCGACAGGAGGCGTCGCTGGCCTCTGGGTCGAATGTCCCGGCACCGCCTTTGTCGAATTTTGGGGAGTTTGCGGTCCGCGCCTTTGCCTGGGTCGATTGGTTTCCGGCTCGTGTCAGCGCCATTGTGTTTGCGATTGTGGGTAATTTTGAAGATGCCATTCTGATGTGGCGCATGAAATCGAGTTTCGCACCGCATGCAAATGACACTGAGCGCGTGATTTTGTCATCGGGTGCGGGCGCGATGGGCGTACGCTTAAGCGTGCCCGAGGGGCACTCGGTCACGATGCACATCGAGGAAGGCTCAGAGACCGAGGCTCTGGGTGGGCCCTGGCCGGCCCTCTATCAAGACTTGTCCGTGTTGCGAGAAGCGGATGAGAGCGCGATGCGCTCGGCGGTAGGCCTGGTATGGCGTGCCGTAATTCTTTGGGTCGCCCTCATGCTGTTGGTATCGGTGGGTCACTGGCTGGGATAACGCCAGCACTCGGCTCAGGCTTTTTTGCCTGGCGGGGCCGGGGGCGTTTTTTCAGGTTTGCCGTTGTTCTCGTCTTCTTTTGGGTTGGGTTTCTGCAGGCTGTGCACCTCGGCTTCCGTTTCGGCGACTTTCTGGGCGATTTCCTCTACCCGTTTCTCAATCTGAGGAATTTTTTCGGACGTGTCGTGCATCACGGTTTGAATAGTGGTCGAGACCCGGTGTTCGATTTCACCGCGCAGTGATTCCATGCGCTCCTGTGTATTTTTAAGCTCAAAATAGAGCACCAGCGCGATAATCGCGACAGCGATTGCAAAGGCGAGCACGAGGGTTTCCACCAGCAAAGTATATACTCAGTCCATGGGGGAGAAGCCACGCAAACCGAGGATTGTTCTTCTTGAGACGGATGCAGCGGAGACACCTTTTCTCGACGGTCTATCGTCCCTCGGCATATCCCGCGGGTATGCGGTCTCTCGGCTCGTGGTGACGCCGGAGGCTTTGGCCATCGGGGACAGTGGGGTCGAACAGGTTATTGATCGCGTCCGGGGGCTCGTCGGGCCCGATGATGGCGGCGGTCAACCGATTTTGGTGGGCATTGGACTTGGGGCTAATCTGACGCTGTGGATGTCGGCCTTGGACCGCTCGGTACCGGTACAAAAGCATTACGGTCGTCAGACGGTGATATTCCCCGGACAGTTGGAGCGACCCCCAGCGCTCGGCGGGGTCGTGGCCGTCGGCCCGTTTCTGGGGTTCGACTTTTCGTTATCCAAGGGCACCCTTCCGGGTTCAGAGGTTTGGCCGCAATGGCGTTTGGAGCGCTGTCGTGGGCCGGGCTGGGTGGCCCGTCTGTTGGGTGCCCGTCGGGTCCCCCGGCCGAGTGAACACGGATTGGCGCTGGATCAACCGCTTCGTTGGCGGCAATTGTCACGCGTATTGCCGTTCGCGTCGGTGGCCAAGTTGCTGCCGAGTCTGAAAACCCCGACGGTGCTGATGCTTCCCCCTGGATCGAGCCTCGGACGGGTGTCTGTGCTGCTGTGCGCCCTAAATGGCAGGGTGATGGTTATGGATTCACCTAGCGATAGCTCCACACTGGGGCACGCTACACTTGAGGCTGTTGACCAGTTGGTAGAGGGCGCTGCGGGGATTGATGGCTGATACTCTTGATTTGGTTCGACCCGGAGTTCTGGTGGCCTATGCGTGCCTGGGTCTGGGTGTGATCTTGGGTCTCATTGCGATTCGAGATGGGTCTGTGCGTCGTGCGCAGCGGGCCAAGCGTCGCGAGGTGTTGGAGAAAGTGATGTCGGAGAGCACGGCACCGACCGCAGGAGAGGTCGATGTGGCCTGGGGGGAGGCGCTCAAGAGCCTAGAGGCGCTTCAGCATCAGCTGAAAGGTGATATCAAAGGGCTTGAGCACAAGCTCGAGGTCGAGCGCGAACAGGTTCAGGCGAAAACCGAAGCACTCAAAAATCTCGCCCGTCAGAATCGGGTGCCCATCACACTCTATGAACTCTATGAAGGCATGCGGCACTTCGGACGTAAATCCGCCGAGGCCCAACAGGCCGACTTAGAGTGGCATGGCAAGGTGGGAATCACGCAGGTGGATGTCGTCGAGACCGTCACTCTGCAGCCTGGTTATGAAATTTACTTTACGCTTGAAGAGCAGACTTATCTCCTGACGGGAGCCCATCATCGCTACTCAAGACTGTCGTACATCGAACTGAGCTTATACGACAGTTCGGATTCCGCACTTATCACGGTGCGGGTGCGCCCGGACTCCGATGGGCAACGTTTGATCGCGGACGCGGTCATTTCAATGCGTTCTGGCCCGTGGATTCAAACCCTTTTGGCATGTCGCGCTAAGATGGATACGCGTTATGCCGAAGTCAGCTTGCTGGCCGAACACCGCGATGTTATGCAATTGAAAGAGAAATTTGCAATTGAAGTCGATCCGGCGGTGGAATCAGCACCGTCGGAGCCATCCTCTCCTGCGTCATCCACTGAAAAACTATGAGTGTTGTTAAAGCATCGGGGTCGGTTCGTGTGTCTTTCGTTTTGATGGGCATCTCCTTGGGGCTCGTCATTTTGTCCACCCTTTGGCTGGCATATGTCGGTATAAAAATTTCAACGGCGGGTAGTCAAATTGCGGCCCCAATCTTGGAGGCTCCGACGTTTGAGCAGTATCGAAAGGCGTTCCGGCTTGAGGGGCTTGTGGCCCCGCGTCCAGCGGGATTAGACTCGCGGGCCATCGCCCGAGGCTCATCACTCGAGCAAGTGTTTGATTGGATTTCTGAGTTCGAAAATGGCCGGGCCGCCGATCGTTTAAGAAAAATTCGACCGACCTTAACGGGTGTGGTGACCGGTTCGCTGGCCGAGCGCGTCGGGCTTCGATCCGCCGATGAACTGGTGAGCATCAATGGTCGGGAAGTGACCTCGGTGTTGGCGGCCTATGATGTGTTGAATCAGGCGGGCGATCAGGCGTTTCGGCTTGTCATTCGTCGAAAGGGGTCTTTGTTTTCCGCCAATGTGGCGGCCGCTCCCGGAGAGCGCCTTGATGCCGAGACCTTAGGGCTGTTGTTTGACGCGCCTCGAGGTCTTAATGTGGTGGGTCGAAATCAGATCCCGGTGCTCTCGAATCAGTTCGAGGCCCAGTTTCTCTTGGCGATACCGCCGCAGTGGCGCCGTCAGTACCTCGACAATATCGCCACGTTTGCCCATGAACTGTTGGCGTTTACTGACTCTCAGAAAAACCTTCTGGAAGGAGAGCCGGGGTTTATTCGTGTGGATCAAATGATTGCCTGGCATCACGATGCGTTTTCGTCGTCCATTGACCAAAAGTCAGTCCAGGCGCGTCAGGCCAGTACCGATCAGTTAGCCGCCCTTGGCAGTTTTGGTGATGCCGTCATTGGACTTATCGCCGCATTAGCACTGTTCTTCGGAGCATTTTGGGTGCACAACAAAGCACGCCTCACCGGAGTGGAAGATTAGGTTTTATGGATCAGTATCCCTTGGCCATGGATCCGCTTAGCCACCACCAGCGTTGGTTTGCCCTTGAAGTCGGGGAACGGCGCTATGCCCTCGACCTGGCGAGCGTGCGCACCATGTTTTATCAGCCTTTATTAGAGTCTGGCGATGATGCAGGAGAAGCGAAGAACCTGTCTTCGGTGTTCTTGAATGTGCGCAGTGTGATCGTCCATGAGGGCGCACCGGTTTTTCTACTTTCGCCAAGCCAGCTGTTTTCCTGTCAGGAGGAGCCGCTGGATGCGCGCGAGCACGATTCGTCGGAGTCCGCCCTCTCTCTGCCTTGGGTGGTGATCCTGCGAGGGGATTCTCTCTCCAGCGTGGGGCTTCGGGTGAGTCGGGCCAGCGGCCCATTCCGATTAACGGACGATTCATTGACCAGCGATGACCGGGGGTCGTCTCCGATGATCATGCACGGCGGACAGCAATGGCTTGCGGTACGGGTCCGAACACGTTTTGTGGATAGCTTATATGGTGATTCGGCATGAGTGAGGTGAAAGCACTGCGTCAGATGGTTCTGCGCTCGAGGCTGCTGTCGGTGGGCCTCGCGTTGATTGGGGCCGCATGTGTCGCTGCCATGATCGAGATGGCGGAGCCTGCGGGTCCGTCGACCAAGCCGACATTGGAGTCGGGCGTCATGAAAGTGGCCTCCGATGTCAAAATAAAATTCACCGCCCCGGATGTGTTTGATCCCGCCTTTTACGCAGAGGCGGAGAAGTTACGGTTGCGGCTTCAGTCCTCAGATGCCGAGGCGGCACAAGCCTTGCAAAAGCAGCTCTCGATCTTCATGGAAATGCAGCGTCGGATAGAAGGCATTCGGGCGCAAACGCCGGTGGTGCTCACGGAGCTAGAGGCGCTGCTGGGACAAGGGGGCGCCCTCAACCGCCGTCTGATTCGACCGGATTCTCCCTTTGTGGGGTTGTCCGCCGCTCTGGAGCGTATACGAGGGGATTTTCAGTCGGTTCAGGCCAAAAAATCGGCCGATCATCTTCGCGTGCTGAGTGCCTCCATTAAATCGGTTCTGGAGGCTCGCGCGAAACTAAATGACCCTGATCTTGCCGAGCAACTCAATGACCGTCGCAAGCAAATTATTGCTCGGGTAGATGGCCTCATGTTGGTGAAGCGGGGTAAGGAGTGGGAGTTAGCCTTGCAATCGGGCGCCTCCGTAGTGGCGGAGATCCTCCGATTGGCGGACGGGATGGGTTCCGCATCGAAAGGTGTGATCCCGTCGGCCGAGAGTCTGGGCATGGACCAAGGGATGGTCGCCCGGTTGATGGGGCTGTTAGGGGTGCTGTTCCTGGCCGCTAGCATCTGGGAAGTGCGTCGTTGTGATCGGCGCGTATTGGAGACGGTGGATCTGGCCTCGGTGGATTCTGTGCTTAACAACGCGAATCGTTTCCAGGCATTGCAAAAGGCCCAGGAGGCGCTTCCATACTTGCAGTTATCGGCAAAACAAATTGCGGATCTGACCAAACAGTTGATGGCAGCCATTAAAGGTCTGGGAATGTCGGTCTCGGGCCTGGATGGATTGGCAGAGCATCCCGTCGCATCGGCGGAGTCGAAAGTAATGCTCGAAACCCAAGGAAGGGCTCGGGAAATTCTTCGTGCCATGGCGATGGCGAAAGAACAGGGCATTCGCCTGTCGCTTGCTATTGCGCAGGCGGGGGCGGAGGCTCGACTATCGGATCTCGGCGATCGATTGGCCGAGAGCATGGAGCATATCGATTCCTTGCTCCGGGAGCTTCAGCAGGATGTCGACCGTGCAGTGGCGGATCGTATGTCATCGGGCCCATCGCCGGCGGACAGTGCCAGCGCGGTGATCAAGCGTGATTCGGAAGGTGTGCTGCTCGTGGCTGCTCAGTGGTCTCGGCAGTTTGAGCGGCTCAACGACGCCTTGGCTGACATGGAGCGTTTATTGTTGCTGGCGGCGACCACCAGCCCTCAAGGGGATGGGGGGGGTGCGGGCAAACAAGCCGGTGCGGAACCCGGGTTTGATTTCGACAGGAATACGTCGTGAGCGATTTGATTGCCTTATTCCTCGCGGATCTAAAGCGTGCTTCAGAGGGTCTCAGACAAACGCTGGCCTTAGGCCCGGAGTCGATGGGGCAGGCTGCACTTCATGCCCGGGACCTCTCCGATAGTCTTCAAAGCGTGAACCTTCCGCGTCACGCCGAGATTGCGCTGGTTCTGAGTCGGCATTATTCCGCCGGCCATCCCGGCATGGAGTCGGCGACAGACAAATTGCTTGTATTGATTGATCGCGCGATCGAGGTGCTGGGTGGGGAAGAGACCGATAAACCCTTTCCGAACCAAGATCGCGAGTTGAAAAAGCTGGCCGCGGCGGTATCCGTATTTGGTGAGCAACCCGCCGACTTTACGTCGGCGGCGTTTCAACGGGTGATGGATTCTTCGCGTGTCGCTGCGGAGTCGGAGTTGGACACGGTGGCCACGGAGGGGGTCGCCGATGGCACGGTGTCGGTCTCCGAAGAGGAATCGGGGGTGATTGATCTCGAGCAGATGACTGGACTAATGTACTTCGCGGGTGAGCAGTCCGATCCACCCGCTGGCATTCCGGTCACGAGTGAGTTGGCCGGTCCCGATGGATTTAGTCGGCCGAAGCTGTCCATGCAGGATCGACTCTTCGCCTTAAAGACGGCGCAGGCCATTGATCATGAAGTGCTGAAGGGTTGCCCCCCCGAAGTGGCCCACCAGATTCGGCAGCGCCTCTTAGATCACTCGAATTGGTTGCTGACGCTTGCACAAGAGCCGCTGCAGCGTCGTTTGGTTGGAATGGCACGCACCCTACATGCGCCGGGTGCCCTGGCCGATGCCGACGTGATCGATTACTTGATTTCTGCCATGAGCTTGTTGCCGCAGCCGGCATCAATAGAGGCCTCGTCGCAGAATCAAACCTTACTGATTGAGATGAATGAGGTGACGCAAAGTACAGAGGCGCTCGATCAGGCAGCCCGAGTCATCCAGATTTTGTCGGGGCGTATTGACGTATCGGGTGGTACGGTCCGGTTTACCCTGCCCACCAGTCACAGTCGCCTGCGTGTGGTGCCGTTTGTTCGGGACGGGATCACGTACGCGCTCAGTTGGGCGCAGTTTCTGAAGGCCGAGACGCTGCGCACCCCGGCCGATGGATTGACGGATTTCTTGGGCGAAACCAATGCGCCTCGGCTGTGTCTCACAGTAAAGTCCGGGCTTCAGGAAATGCCCCTTTATGCGCAGGAGATTCGACCATTTCAGATCGCCAATGCCTTTCTTCTGCCTGCGGCCGTGGAGGCCCCTCCCTGGGTAGGGGGAGTGATGGTGGGCGATCTGCCGGAGCCGATGGTCTGGATCGTCCCCGACGGCGCTTGAATGTGGGTGCGATGGGGCTGCCTGTGCGGTGCGCAACTCCATTGATCATTGGTGTGATCGGGTGGGGGCTGGGTGCAGCCCCCACCGGGGTCTTTGCCCAGCGGGCCTTGCTTCCTTCTCAGGTATCCTCGGAGCCCGTTGCCCAGGACGCCGCCGAGACACTTGATGCTGCTGGGCCGTCAGGGCCGGCAGCAGGTTCTATTTCGCCTGTCCTAGCGCGCCGCATTGAACAAACGGTATTGGCCCACGGCAGTTTCTCATCGCATCGGGTGGAGGTGCAGGTGGGCACACCCCGAGAGGCGTTGCCCAAGTGCCCCGGGGAGATGCAGGTCAGTCTGCCATCGAAGACCCGCCCTTGGGGCAGTATTTCAGTGCAGGTGTCGTGCAGGGCTCCCCAGTGGAGCCGCCCGGTTCCGGTCAGGACGCGTGTATACGGGGATCAGTTAGTTAGTGCACACTCTTTGCAAGGAGGCTCCCGTATTGAACCTCAGGATGTTCTCGTCCAGTCGGCCATCGAATTGACAAAGAGCCCTCTGGATCTCTTGACTAACCCGAGTCAGGCCGTGGGGAAGCAATTGACCAAGCCGCTGCCCGCCGGCACGCCCCTGCGACTAAACCATTTACGCGAAATCGCCGTAGTCAAGAGCGGTGAGGGTGTATTGGTTCAGGTGATCGGCAAGGGCTTTCAGGCCGGTGGCGAAGGGGTAGCGTTGACCGCCGGTGGCGTTGGTGAAATGGTCCGGGTCAAGATGCCCGACGGCCAACAGGTGTCGGCCAAAGTCGTGCGTCCTGGCGTTGTAGAACTCAATGTGCCTTAAGTGCAGGGTGCAGATATTTTGGGCGATAATGTGAGCACGGATGCAGTCAAGGTGGCGGAGGAACGCGGCCTTCATTACGGCAGGGGTAAAACGGATGAAAATTGAACCATCAAAAATTCCAGATTCGCGGATCGATTCGAGTCGACGTGCGAAGTCGGAGTCGGTGGTGCCCATGGTTAATGAGGGGGCGGGTGCAGCGACGGCGTCGACCCTAGCGAAGGGGCCCACCCCAGCGGCCAGCATTCAGATCGACGTGGCTGCTGCGATCGCAGCAGCGAAAAAACCCGATAAAACCTCCGATGTAAAACTTCTCAACGAGATCCGGGCGAAGATTGAATCGGGGGAGTTTGAAATCGATTACGATAAGGTCGCAGAGTCCATTCTTGGAGATGCGATCGCGGCTTCTTTGAGCCGAGTGCGTTAAGCGAATCCGTTCGGCGCTGTCATTGCAAGATATCGCCTCCATTATCGAATCCATGGCCTCGGCAGTGGCGGAGCTGCGTCGTGTGTTGCAGGCAGAAGCCGTCGACGATTACGCGGAGGCCATTCGTGTTGCCCAATCCTCACTCGATGCGATTAACGGTTTTCCTGGCGGGATTGATGGGCTGCGCTCCGAGCTCGAGCGTAAACCCGAGCAAGACAAGCTTCGACTGCGTGAGCTGATCACGAAGGCGTCGATTGATCATAAAGTGAACGGGGAACTGATCCGTTTAGCGATGAAGAAAAATGCGGCGCTGCAGGCCATCATCGCCCAGGAATCCGAGTCGGCAACCTATTCTGAGCTCGGGCAGGTGCCCAGTGTGTTGGGCAGTTTGCTGTCGAAAAAAGTCTAGTTACCGAAAGCTGGGATCGCCGCCCAGAAAACTGCGAATCCGCACCATGGCCTGGGTATGAATCTGGCTGATGCGCCCTGGCGTCAAATCCATGACGTAGGCCACCTCTCTAAAACTCAAATCCTCCTGGTAGTGCAGGGCCACGACCATGCGCTCTTTTTCCGGAAGGTTTTTGATCACTTGAGCCAATCGTTCCGACACTTGCTTAAACGATGTGATCTGGGACGGATCCGCACCATCCGCAATCGGCAATAGATGTTCGGGCACGTCGTCAATGGCGGTCATGCCCACCATGGTGTCCAGGGTTTGGTGGTACTGCTCAATGCTCAGTTCGCAAAAGTCGGCCACTTCCTGATCCGTGGGACTTCGCCCGAGCTCCTGCTCCAGGCGGCGCATTGCCCGCTCTAGCTCCGAGAGTTTGTCGCGTTGATTTCGGGGGAGGACATCGTTCTCCCGGCAGCTGTCATAGATCGCACCGGTGATTCGGAATCGCGCATAGGCTTCAAAATTCAATCCTGGGCGCGGCTCGTAACGTTTGATCGCATCCAGTAATCCCATCATGCCCTCTTGAATCAGGTCATCGAGATCCACATTTGGAGGCAACCGCGATGCAATTTGATAGGCCAGGCGGCGCACCAACGGTACGTACTGCATGACTGACCCATGCAGCTCAGTGGTGGCAGAAGAATAGGCTTTCTTTTGGTGGCGCATGAAAGTTCTTAGAAGGTGCGGATGTCACGCGTGCAGCGCCATGGCCGCGAGCTTGGCATACAGTGTACTGGGAATGATCAAGCCGGGTGGCTGCCTGGATTTTTCGGTGGCGTTGGACACTGGCGTGGCCGCTAGCCATCCGAGAAAACTGAGCGGTTGGTCGAGCAGTGACTGGCTTGCGCCCCTTAGTTTTTCAAAGGTGCTCTGGCCGTCGGCGTCCGTCTGCCCGCCCACGACGACGATCGGGATCGGCCGTCCATGGCTTTCTTGGGAGAACTCCCGCAGCAGTTCCATGGCCCGCAGAAGGCTTGCATCATCCGGCGCGGTGATCACAATTGGGTTCGAGCTATCGGAAAACGCCTGGAGCACCCCTTTCATCGGCTGTGTGGTGGCCAGGAGCACCACATCAAGCGCTAAAGGCAGTTTTTGAAGACGATCCATGAGCGACGGTGGTTTGAGACGCCGGCTTTTAAATGAGCGTTCCATGCGCAATGCCACTGAAAACCACAGGTTCTCTTCCGCTTTTTGAATGGCCTTCTCCAGCGGGATGTCGTTTTCCATGGCCTGGGCAATGTCGTAGCGTGCGGTATACGCCAGGTGTTGAATCTTTTGGCGTTCCTGTAAGGGGATGTCATCGACGTAGAGCACCCGTTGTTGCTGCCGCAGGCTGTGGGCCATGCCCATGGTCATTTGCACTGCAGTGTCGCCATCTAGGGCGCAGGCCAGACAAAGGAAGCGCGCCCGGGCATCGCCAAACATTGAGCGCAATCCTTCGGCCTGATCGGGACCGATGGCCGCGTTTTGTTCGTTCGGGGGGTCTGCAGCGTCACTGGCCGATTCCGCGCGAGGAGAGCCCGGACCGTCGTCGGGCGTGCTCTCGGCGGCCGTTTCGGTGTCTAGATCTGCGTTTTTGACCATTGCGTCAGATTGTCAGCCAGTACCGCGGGGATCTGACTGTCATGAAGGTCTGCGTCTTGCGAGGTGCGAGGGTGCATGGCCCGATAGGCCAGATACTGCGTGTTGGGGGCGTTTAAGTCTTCCGGTACACGCTGACCGTTCGAAATAAATAGCAACGGCAGTTCGTGACGAATTAAACAGTCCACCATAGGACCAATTAGGGCGGCCTCATCTGTTTTGGTCACAATCACGGATCGAATGCGTTCCTTGGAGTCCGCGCGGTTGTGCAACAGAATCACATCTTCCTGGGTGCGCAGGTCGGTGGTCGCACTCATCACTAAAATTCGATGGGCGTTACCGCTTCCCTTGGCAAGCATCTGCGCCTGATCCAACATCAGGGTGTCGCGCTGCCCCACGCCGGCGGTGTCGACCAGAACGATCTTTCGTTTGGCGGCTTCTTTAATTTTCGCGGATAGATCATCACTGTCGCGTACGGATACCACGGGCAGCCCCAGGATTTTTGCGAAGACCTTTAACTGCTCTTGGGCGCCGATCCGATAGGTGTCCGTGGTCAGTAGTGCGACCTGATTGCGACCAAAACGCAGCACACAGCGGGCGGCCACTTTGGCTACCGTCGTGGTCTTGCCCACACCAGTGGGGCCGATGAACGTGAATACACCGCCCTCGTCAAACGTACTGATCGGATCCTGGGTTTTGATCAGCGTTTCTACAATATCGGCCACGCGCTTCATCAGCGTCGGGGTGTCGCCTTCCTTGGGAATGGCTTGCACAATGTCCGCGCAGAGTTTGGGCGAGAAACCGGCATTGATTAGGTTTTTCACCACATCGGCGTGGACGGGCGCGTTTTGCTGCAGGTTGCTCCAGAAGTTTCCGGCGAGGTGAGACTGCAACAGGTTCTTGACTTGCGCCATCTCCATCATGAGTTTGCTCATGTCGGCGGAGGTGGCCGAGGCGGCGGCCAGGGCACTGGCCGCAAGCGTTGCATCCAGTGAACTGGATCGACCCGCGCCTTGTGCGGGTCGCTGGCCTGCCTTATCGAGTTGCTCTGGGGTATACACCGGGGAGCCATCCAGATTGCGTTGGCTTTTGATCACATCGGAAATCACCAGTTCGTGGGGAAAGCTGGGTCCGGGAGCGGTCACGCCCCGCCGATTCGGGCCGCCGTAGGTGTCGGCCGAAAACCCGGGAGTGGCGGCAGCGCCCGCCCCACCGGATGGCCCTCCCGTATTGGCACTACTGGTTCCAGAAAGTTGATCAAGCGCTTCTGGGCTGATGGCCATAATTTCCACCCCATCCGGGGTTTGTTTGGTCGAGAGCACCATGGCCTCTGACCCCATCGCTTTTCGGACAAGTTTCAGGGCTTCTGCAGCCGTCGGGGCGACGAATCGTTCTGGTCCCATAGTCTTTCGGTCGTTTGGTGTACCCGGCTCGGGGGGCGCGGTGCAGGCTAGAGTTTAACCGGCCGCTTGGCGATTGCAGAGCACTTTGTGGAAGGTGACGTTGCCGTTGGCGGGCAGTTCGTTCATGCCCAGTACGATGGTCTGGGGGCGGACCCGGCGGGCAATACGGGATAAGGTGAGCCGGGCCTTGGCGCTGGTCAGAATGACGGGGGCGAGGCTGAGGTTTTCCATGTCGGTAACGCCCTGGATCACCTCTTCCCCAAAAAGTCGCGCCAGGCCTGGTTCAATGGCACCTTCTTGGGCCACGGCGGCATTTCCAATGGTCTGCTCAATCAGACGCTCAAACTCTGGGTGCACGCCCAGTAACTTAAATTCCAGTGCATCCCCGAAGGTCTCCTGAATGATCGTGCGCCGAAGGGCATAGCGCACGGTCGTGAGCACATTTTGGGGGTCGGTCAACAGGCTCGGGTTCTCACTGGCCACCTCTAAAATAGTGCGCAGGTCTTTGACGGGAACGCTCTCCTCTAATAACAACTGCAGGATGCGTTGGAGTGTGGCCACTGACACGATCTTGGGAACTACATCCTCGATAAGTTTCGGATAGGTGGACTTAAAGTGGTCCAGCAGATCCTGGGTCTCTTGCCGGCCGAGCAGCTCGTGGGCATGGGATCGCACCAGGTGATCCAAGTGGGTGGCCATCACCACGGCGGGCTCTACGACCGTGTACCCTTTATTGATCGCCTCGTCACGCTGCTCGCGCTCGACCCAGATGGCGGGCATGCCATAGGTGGGGTCCTTGACTTGAATGCCGGTCATGGGCTGCACATCGCCCTGTGGGTAGATGGCCAGTAGCTTGTCGGGCAGGCATTGACCGCGACCAATCTCGGCGCCGTAGAGTAAAAATCGATAGGTTTCGGCGGGCAGTTGAAGGTTGTCCCGAATGTGTACCGAGGGGGTTAAAAATCCGACCTCGGAGACGAATTTTCGGCGAATTGCCCGAATGCGTTTAATGAGATCGCTCTCGTCGCCCTTGTCCACTAACGGAATCAATCGGTAGGGCAGCTCCAAACACAGTGGTTCAATTACCGGCACATCGGACCATTCCAATTCCGTTTTCTGGGGGACCACCGAGGCCTGCTCAGCAGCCAGACGCTCGCGCTTTTGCAGGCGTTGCTGTAAGGCGTAACCCAGGCCTATAAACAGAAGGGCGAATCCAATAAACGGGATATGGGGCATGCCCGGGACCAGTCCCAGCATGAATAAAATGCCGCCCACAATCAGCAGTGTGCTGCCGCTGTTTTCAAACTGTTTGGAGACCTGACCCGAAAGGTCCTGGTCTGTGGCCACGCGGGTGACCAAAATACCCGCTGCCGTAGAAATGATGAGGGCGGGCACCTGGGCCACCAGCCCATCGCCAATCGTCAGGGTGCCGTAGGTGGTCAGGGCTTGCGTGAAGCCGAGCCCCTTTTGGGCCATGCCGATGATCAGTCCACCGATTAAATTCACCAACAAAATAATGATTCCGGCGATCGCATCGCCGCGTACAAATTTCGAAGCACCGTCCATGGATCCGTAAAAATCCGCCTCTTGTGACACTTCTTGGCGGCGGGTCCGGGCCTCGTCCTCCTTGATCAGTCCGGCGTTTAAATCGGCATCGATGGCCATTTGTTTGCCGGGCATGGCATCGAGGGCAAAACGGGCCGATACCTCGGCCACGCGTCCGGCGCCCTTGGTGATCACCATGAAGTTAATCAATGTGATCACTAAAAACACGATCAATCCGATGGCGAAATTGCCACCGATAAGAAACGTGCCAAAGGCTTCAATGACCATGCCGGCGGCATCCGGTCCCGTATGCCCCTCGGCCAGCACGACCCGCGTCGAGGCCACGTTGAGCGACAGGCGCAACAGGGTCGTGATCAGTAAGATGGTGGGAAACGCAATAAAGTCCTTAAATGACTTGATCTGCATCGCGGCCAGCAGCACCATGATGGAGGCGGCGATATTAAAGGTGAACAGCAGATCGAGTATGACGGGGGGCAGTGGCACCAGCATCATGGCCAGAATGGCCATGACGACTGCAGGCGCGACCGCCTGCGAGGAAAACCCCGGCAGTTGCAACGATTTAAGGGAGAGTTTCATCCTGCCCCGATTATGCGGGACAGAATGGGAGATCTAAAACGCCCGACGCCGCCTTTGCGGGATTATTGGGGTCCTTTGGGATATCGAACGGCGTCGCGAATGTCCCCTTGGACCGACCATCCTTGGGACAGGTCACCGGAAAAGCCGCCGACCACCAGGAAGTAAAGGATCACCAGCACGATGGCGGCGGGCACCATGTATTTCACCCATCCCCATTCGTAGCGCGGCTTTTCCATTGGGCGGATGGTCTGGTGCTTGGGGAGGGGGCGTGGCAGCTCGTCGACGATCTCTTCCAGGCTGAGTTGGGCCTTTTTGTAAGCATCATCCGCCTCATGTTCCTTGCCCAGATCCATTGCCTCGGCGGCCTGCAGATAGGCCTTGGCGGCCTTTTCCAAGGCGGCGGCGGTCTCTCGGTAACGGCGGGCCCGAATCTTGTTTTCCGAGGCCAAAAGATCGGCTTGCATAAATGGTCCCTTATGAACGCATGTGGTTGGGGTTTACCCATCCGGCTTCTACAACGTGCAGCCGATCCGGGTTGATCGGCCACAGCATAATGCGACGCCCCACCTTGGGGGGCAACACGTGTTGTGTAAGGTGGTCCAACCATTCACCGGTTCGCGCTACTCGCCCCAACAGGGCTTCGTTGGAAATTGCGGTGCGTTCATAAAACTCGTATTCACGCGCCTCTGACAGTCGTCCCACGCCTGAGATTCGATCATGAAATGAGGCCCAGTGTCGACCTTCCATCGCGATTTTTATTTGATTCAGCTCAAACTCAATGCGTTCCAGCGTCTTGTTCTCTTGATACCGCAATTGGCCAAGCACGTTGCAGAACAGTACGGCGTGATCCGGGAAGCGATTCAGCAGTGCTGGCAGTACATTTTGAAACGTGGATGGAATCCAGGTCTGGTGTTGCTCCAAACCGGTAGAGGGCAAGGGTTTCGGCTTGTGACGCGTGAGAAAGACCTTTTTCGCAGCGGCGTCGGGGTCGATTGCGATCACGTGCGTGAAGTGATCCAGGAAGCCACTTTGGGGTAGACACCACCCGCCGCTTGGACC
>JACCDW010900173.1_pt1 | contig 18847 bp, 6 predicted proteins | sample 7449781 | NCBI WGS metagenome assembly JACCDW01 (sample SAMN15323449, study PRJNA562643) | freshwater metagenome | isolation source: river surface water | place: USA:Blue River Watershed | collected 2017-08-18
AGCACTACCGACAGTTGTTTTAGGAGCGTTATCTATTTGTTGAGTATTTACAACGGGAGTAAAAGTTATTAATAGTAATATAGAAACTGCTATGTTTTTCATATTTTTATTTGTTTGCTTGATATATCTAATATAGCTATGCAGCAAAAAAAGATCTGTGATTGCAATCACAGATGGGTACAATTTAGAAGATATATTTAGTAAATATCTATTGTTGTTGGTTCAAGCGATCTAGAACTTGTTGGCGCGTCGCTTCGTCGGAATTGACCCAGAGCATTTCCCATGTTGTTAACAGTATTGATGAGTCCGTAGCTGATTGACGCGAGTTGGCAGTTGAGTTGGTATTGTTCGTTGTTGAGTTGGTATTGTTCGTTGTTGAGTTGGTATTGTTCGTTGTTGAGTTGGTATTGTTCGCATTGACTATTAACCAGAGACGTGAAAGTTCGTTTTGCAGAGTCTGGTAGTTCGGAATTAGAGATTTGTTGATGTAGTTCTCTAAATTCTGAATTTGAGCAGTCAGAAGTGCTAGGTCGCTGTTTTGGTTGTTTTGTGTTATTTTTTTGAAGTTGTTTAGATGATATTGAAATTGATTGAATTTTAGGTGCAATACTTGAGTCCAAAACGGAATCTGTGTTGCATCTAGTTTGATGTCTAATTCCATCATCGCTAGAATTTGATTGTAGGTCATCGTTACTGCAAGTTGGTAAGGATCGCGTATTTCCATTTAATTTGTCCTCTAAAATAAGTGCTTTCTTTTTGCTAAGACTACGTACTATTTCTATTCCATTTTCTAAGATAGAGTAAAGCCTAGATTTAATTCCTTGCGTTAGTGCGATTGTGTACATAGCATTAAGAGAGCGATATATCTATAATAGTTCAATGAAAATTAAATGTCAATCTTTTTATACTGAAGAAGATATTTACAGTTGTCATCTTCTATAATTAAATTACCTGAATAACTTATATAAAAATTAATTATTTCTTTATCAATACCTTTGATTATTTTTTTAAGCCAGTCATTTCGTACTTTTATCTTATCCGTTAAGTTATAATAGCGTGAATATTTATTCCCAATAAGAGAAAGTAAAAGTGGTTTAGTTATAGATAGTAAAACGTTTTCATTAGTATCGCGATTAAACTGTTTGATTAAATATGAGTGAAAAGTACTATTTGTATTCTTAAGTAATGTGTCTTGGATATAAGTATCACTATTTATATACAATGTGGTAGTTTGTTCTTCAACGTTTATGCTCTTTACGTCATTAAAAGATAGATAACAATCAAAACATGAATTATATTCATCGCATTTAATACTGCTTTGTAGTAATATAATTTTATTACAAGCAGTAAAGGTAATAAGATTGTTTTCTTTTAATACATAAACATGTGAGCAAAAATTGTTTTTAGATTTAACTTTTGATAGAAATTTAAAAATATTAACCAGTTTTTGTGTTTCAAGATTAATGTACATAAAAAGCCTATGCTAAAGCATAGGCGATAAACGTTTATATTTTAGCGTATTCCCAATCGACAATAAAATCAATTAGACTTTCGTAACTGGAGATTGTGTGGCACTTTAAATATTTTCTAACTCCTAGATGTTCAATCATACGTATATAGTGACGAAAGATAGGATCGGCTTCTATTGTCATCTTGTTAGTAGCAGAACTACCGTGAAAAAGATTGTATAGCTCTAACGCCGCTACTAGATGATGATTTCCTAACGTAATAAGTTTGCGGAATTTGTTTTGATAAAGCCCATTATTCTTCAGGTACGTTTGTTCGATGTTCATAGTTTTTTTGGGTAGAAACCCCGTCGTAGTTTGTGTGTTTTTTCTATTATAGCAAGTACTATTAATCAATATCAAGACTACTTGCTACGTTAATTGTGGTTGGATCTATTCCATCTGCGCTAATATTTCGTTGTCGCTCACTCCCGCTGCTTTTAAAGCGAGAACTAGCTTCACTAGCGATTCCGATTGCGAAGCTTGCGATCGCTCCGATTGATAGGATTCGTTGGTGTTGGTCGAGGACGAGTTGGTGTTGGTCGAGGACGAGTTGGTGTTGGTCGAGGACGAGTTGGTGCTGTTGTAAGACTCGTTGGTGCTGCTCCTTAATAAGTCTTTGAGTCGATTGGTAAGTACATCGAAATTCTGAGAGGAGATTCTCTTGATGTAATCTTCCTGTTGATCCAGAAGATACTGTACAGCTAAGCTTACTTCCGCTTTGACTAGCGTGTTGATCGCATCTAGCTGGTAAAGAGTCTGGTTGTGTTTGACTTGAATTTGTTTGCTCAGAGAGTAAAACACCTGTTTGTCCTTGTCCGATAAAAGACTGTTCTCTATCGCAAAGTCCATTGCTAAGCTGTATTGCTTCATTGAAGTTTTGGCAACTTCCTTGTAGTTTACATATCTCAAGATGAATGTTTCCTGCAACTAGTGCTAAAAGATTTAATTCGTCAGCGCAGTTTTGTGCTTCTATTCTTGATGAGAAAGTGTCAAAAAGTTCGTCGGTATAAATATCGACGACATCATAAAAATGATTGGTTTTACTTTCTGTTTTAAATACTAAGTACATTGTTTTGCCTCGAATAAATCTAATATAGCAAGTAGAAAAAGCGATGTCAAGTGTTTGATACTATTATAATAATATCAAGTGTTTTCCATGTTAATAGATAATTTAGAGTTACAGCTAGAACTTAATTTAGATAAAGCTTATAAGCAGATAGACGTATTACAAAATACACTTATCAAATTAAGAACTACACCACTTGCAACTACATTATCTGCCAAGACACTACAATTATCTACTATTGAGAAAGATTATTATCAACAAAGTATTCTTTTTACACGCTCTTTACTTAGCGAATCGCGTAAACAAACTAGCTTATTAAATGAAATAGCTAGTTATTACCGCACAGCAATTAATGTGGTAGTACTAGGTAAGGGTAACTATGATTCAGACGAGTATGGGTTACCTGTTGCCCCCTCTCCTACTGCCCCCAAGTCGCCATCTAGTGAATTTAGTGTTAAAATAGATAATTCAACAAATTATAAATCACTCGAGCAACGATTAGCAGCCGCAAATAATAGACTAGAATCGTTATTATCTAAGCAGTATATACGTGTTAGCACATTATCAAGTCAATTTAGTACACAATTAATTCAATCGCGCCAACAAGCAGCGCAAGCTAGATCTGACCGTAATAAAGCTATAAACGCCGCTACTCGCGATACCGATCGTTTAATTCGTAGTGTAGTATCGTTGAAACCTAATCGAATTATTAGCACGGGCTTAAGCTTAGCCGCTTTACCTTTTAAGTTAGCTTATGGTTCTTTAGTTAGCATACTTCAAGCGGGTTTGCAGACATCATTTCAAGTAGGTGTAGAAAGTTTTCAGCGCGCTCTTTTAGGTACGGAATTAGGTGATAGATTAGAAAACATTTTCAATATTTTTGCGGATAATTTCGGGCAAAACTTAGAATCAGGTTTAGCTAATTTTGCTAGGTATGTCGGGGGTTACGGAAAACGAAACCCTAGTGAATTAATGGCTAGAGATTTAGGTAAAAATCTAGGAAGCTTACTGGACATAAGTAAATTAGATAAAGTTATTACTGAATTTAGAAAGACTGTAATACGTTCTTATGTCGACAACGAGGCGAGTCCTACCCGTAATCTTGATATAGCTAAAGAACTTGCTGGCGGATTATTTCGTTTAATGCCTCAGCAATTTAAAGCGATGGCAAACATCGTTTACCAAGGTATAGCCACGCCTTTTCGCGTACAAAATGAAATACAAACAGCACGTTTTGCTAAGCAAATTAAAGATGTAGTCGGTGATGGTAATAATTTAAAATCTTTTGCTATATTAAAGAAATTTGGATTGCAAAATGAAATAGCATCTCAAGTTTTGTTTTCTGTAGCTGGTTTTCAGCGAGAAAAAGGTTATAAAGGTGGGCAGACAGGAGATATGCTTGCACCTTTTGTTAAAGAAGGTACAAAAATAATAGGTATACGTAATAGGGACACAGACAGAGTAACTGAAAAGGAAGTTAAATCGCAAGCTGTAGACTTTTTTAAATCCATTTTACATAATTTAGATGTTAAAAATATAGATGTAAGTACGTTTGAACGAGAAATTCATAATATAGAAGTCTCTTTCTTAAAAGCTTTTAAAGGCTACGATCGCGATGCTGTTTCTATGGCTACGGTCGCACATATTATTAAAACATTAGCTCCCGATACGGATTTAGCTGCTGTTGGTTTTTCTGGTGGTTCTGCAACAGTTTTAGAGGCAGTTAAAATTATTGAAGCTCTTGGGCATCAAATTAAAGGTGTTGGTTTGGGAGGTAACCCCATCAATGCTGTAAATCAGTCAGATAATTTTACTGCTATTTTAGGACGTGGTGATGAGCAATCGTCTTTCTTCGATAAAACCCAATTATTTGAAACTAGAGATTCTTTACGTACACCTTTAGTTTTTCTTGCACGAAATAATAAAAGTATTCTTGACATACTGACCAAAATATCAAAATATGCAATTTTTAATGTTCCTGATTCAATTAAATTAACTAACGTTGCCGATCATTCTGTACAACAATATGTGGGCGATGAAGAAAGTTTTAATATTTTGACTGATAAGCTTAAAGGATTTTTTATCGAAGGTATAGGAGAAAAAAGTATCGGACAAGTTGTACAAATTCCAGAATTAGAGATAGAAGTACAACAGTATGTTTCTGAGTTAGATGAAGCATTTACCGCTATAAAAGAAGCAGCAAACAAATTTAAACTAGTAGAAGAGATTAAAGTTAAAGAATTAGCCGACGGTTCTATTTACGAAGAGAAATCTTTTAATCGTATACCAGAAGATCCTAAAAACTTAACAAGTTCTAATGAGGTAAAAAAATTAATTGATACCTTGATTAAGGATATAGAAGAAGATAATAAAATCTTACAGAAAAAAAAGAAAGAACTAGCGGAAGCTGAAAATGTTTTAAAAGTATCTACGGATGAGAGGGAAAAGAAGAAAGCACAAAACACTATAGATTTTTATAAGGACAAAATAAAACCAATAAATTTAGAAGATAAAAAACAAAGTTATATTAGACAAAAAACAAGAGAAGTTTATAATAAATTAGAAGGTCAGGAACTATTAGACTACGCAAAGCAGGTTTTTCCTAATTTTGAGAAAGCTATCGATCGATCGAAAGTAGCTGTATTAGCTAAACAAGCTTTTATGATTGATAGCAAAATGTTCTCACGGGATATGGAAGCTTTATTAAAACGTATAAGTTTGTTAGATAAAGCAGAACGTTTCAACCTAGCCGATTTAGAAGCGCAAAAAGCAGCTATCGATCCTTTTGATGATACAAAACAGGAAGAAGCTAAAAGTCTAGATAAAAAAATTAATCAAGAGCGTATTTATTTAAGAGAAGAAAAATTACTTAGTGGTGCGATAGGTAATTTATTAGAAGGTATTAACAACATTAATACGAGTCTTGCACAAAATTCTGCGCTTAGCTTGGATACTAATAACACTAATTTATCTCCTGAAAAAATATTAGAATTATCCAAAATACAAATGACAGCTATTCTAGGTAAAATTTCGCCTAGTTTAGTTAATGGTTCGGTAGAAAAAGTATTACTTTGGTTTTCTAAGTATAATAAAAAAACAGTACCTTTATTAGATAAATTAGCAACCACCGAGCAGGGGCAAAAAGCTTTATCTAATTATATTTCTAAGCGCAATAAAGATGTTGAAGTTCTAAATGCTTTACTTAATTGGGAAGCGGGTAAAGATGTGCATCCAGAGGAACAATATGCGATGTTTTCTTATGATGATGCAGAAAATAGATTAACAAGTAAAGATTATAAAGCTGGAGGTGCTTTAGCAGGTTTTATTGATTATAATCAATTAGATACCTATGAACAAGCAAAAGAATTACATGCACAAAATGAGGTATCTGATGAATTTTTAGAAGCTACTAAGGCATATGCATATATTGCTTATGAACTTGAAGCAGGTATTCGACATTTTTATAAAACTGGTGAAAGAAAGTTAGATTCTAATTTTATTGCTCTAGCTAAAGAATTTCACAGTAATAAAGAATATAAAGATGTTTTACCCAAAGACTTCTTTACCCGTTTGGTAAAAACTTTAATTTTTACGACTAAAGATAGAAAATTTGGTGGTGGACAATCTATAGACTCTAATACGATTTCTACACGTAATAAAAATATAGAAAGTCGTATTAAAGTAGAAGAAAAAGTAGTAGATTTAGAAGAATTAGCAGCAAAAATTAATAAGGATTTTCGTGAAACAGGTAAGATATTAAAAGAAGTTAATAAAGATAACATAAAGATACTTAATCAGGGTTTTGAAGGTATCATTGTCGCCGACAAAGCTAATGAACGTATTATTAAAATAGCAAGGGAAATTAATGGAGTAGCATCTGCGGTCAAAAAGGCTGCGGATGAATCAGATAATCCTCTTTTTAAATCTATAGGACAATTACCTTTTATAAAAGATGCTAAGCCTTCAACTTCTGCTGATTTTAAAAAAGAAGCTGAAAACTTTAATCTAGCCATAAAAAAAGGTTTATTTAACTGGAAATTTTTACCTGATTATAATAAAGATAATCAAGTTTTAGGTACTGATAAGTTTATGATTCAGCCGCTACTTGAAGGTAACTCGGCAGGATCGTTGCTTATTAAAGCTTTAACGCAATTAAAAAGCGCGATAGTAGACAATAACGGTAATCAAAAAGCTTTTGATATTAATGATGATAGCTTCGGTGAGGTACAAAAAGGATTAATTGCTTTAATACAAACAGCATCTCAGATGTCTTATTTACATAGTCAGGGATACGATCATGGCGATCTAAACCCTAACAATGTTATGATTAATCGTGATGGTGAATCGACTCCTATTGATTTTAGTCATTTAAAAGAACTTCCTGATATTAATCCAAAAGATTTAGAAAAAGTACAAAAAGATTACATCAAAAATATGATGGAAATTCAAAAGTCTACTAAATCGACTTTTGATAAATTTTCTTATTTGAGTGAATCTTTTAAGCAGATTAAAAATTTACCTAAAGAAATACAACAAAATTTTAGTCAGATATCAACTAATTTTAAAAATGCTTCTAGTACATTAGCAAATGATGCTAAAACGTTAATAGCGTCTACTAATATGTCTCAAAATGATATATTAGCCGCATTATTATCTGCAATAGATGAATTAGATTTTGGTGTTATTGAAAGTATAATTCCTGAATTAACTGCAAATAACAATTTAAGTCAACTAGAACGACGTGAATTAGCACCTAAAGTTATTGCTGAAACTGGATATTTAAATGACCCTCGGCGTTTACTGGAACTAGTTGATAAACTAAATAAAAGCTATAGTAATAATAATCAACTACCTAATCAAGTATTTGATGTATTGATTAAGCGTTTAATCGATAATAATAAAACTGCTTTTAATGATTTTCGCCAAAAAAGTATTGAAACAATTGCTACTTTTAAGCAACAAAGCTTAGATGTCATTGAAAGTATACCTGAAAAATTTAAAGGTACTCAAGAACGTTTATATAATCAAATTACAGAAAATACAGATCGAAATGACCCAAAAATAATAGCTGCGCGAGAAAAAGCAGGTATTAAATACCGAGACGCAGTGCAAGAACTTAGAAGACCTCAACAGGACAGAAAAGACGCAGCTATTGATAGAGTATTACATGATACACTTGAAATACTTAAATTTAATGGTTTAGAAGTTAACCGTGAATTTATTGATGCTATTTTTAATATTGGCTATAATCGTCCAGAATTAGCTACTGCCGCACCTGATAGTAATGAAATTATACCTTTGTTAGCCAAAACAATAGATAAATATGAATTAACAAAACCTTTTAAAATTAGAAAAGATGAAACTAAATCTGAAAAAATAGATAATATAATTGATGATGTTTTTGGCAATTATGATGCGACTAAACCCAAAATAAGAAGTAGAGAATCAGCAAAAATCCCAGAATTAACGGTAACTAATTCACTACTAGCTAAGATTGAGAAAAACACAAGTTACAACTGTTGTGATGAGTTAATTAAAGTTCTAGAGAAGATTGAAAATTGTATATTTTCGGTTAAAAACACTAAGGAATGTGAGAGAGTTAAACAAGATACCTATATCGATCCTTGGGCAGAGGTAAAAACAGATAATAAGCTAGAAAAAGAAGCCAATACATTACAGGCAACAAAAGGAGAAGAAAAAGTACAGAAAGATATTAATGAAGAAATTATTTTTATTGGTACAGATAAACTAGTAAAAAATATAAATAAAACCTTAAGAACTGAAACAGCTCTACATAACGAAAGAGCCGTATATAATGCCGCAAATAAATTTAGCATGGTGTTAGCTAATGCTTATCGATTTATCGATGAAAAAACACTACCATTACAAGCTAAATTTTCGCTCCTTTATAACGACGCAAAAGAATACGAACAAAATTTATTTCAATCAACTAATGCGTTTACTGCGAATTGGGGAGCACCTACATTAGGCTTAGTTAAAAAATTAGGAAACGGCTTTCTAATTAATAATAGTTTAAATAGTTTAGGGATTTTGGGAGATTTACGCCACGGAACTTATGACATAGGTGGTGATGTATTAAGTAAAGGTTTTGACACTTTAACAGATGTAGCAGCTAAAGTTGATACAGGTAATATTGTTATTGATAAAGCTTTAGATGTATTTAATGGAAGTGCCTCGGATGTTATAGGGGATAAACTCGGTCATACTATCGTTAAAGTAGCAGGCGACGGTACTACAGGAGCAATCGCTCAAGGAGCAATAGGTCATGCCGATCGCCAACTTACACGCATAGCCTCGTTACAAGCTAAAGATCCTGTTTTGCAAAAAATGCAAGAAGCACTAGTCGTATGGATGCGGGATAATCAACGAAAAATCATACAAACTAACAACTATGGCACTATTGCACAAGCTAAATCATTACTAGAAATAGAAATAGAGTTAAAGGATGCTTTTCGTGAAGCTCTCAAAGGTAAAGACTTAGCAAAAATTGGCAACAACCCATCTTTAAGAGATTTTAATAGAGTTTATACAATAGATGAAAGGGGCGAAAATGGTGAAAATGATATATATATTAAAAAAAGAATAAGCACTCAATTAAATACACTCGATAAAGTCTTTAATAATATAAGAAAAACTATAGCCGAACATGGAGCATTAACCATCGAAAATAATAATAAAGGTGTTTTCGACTTGGCAATAAATTCTCGTACAAGGCATAATAGACAAACGAAGGAAATTTTTTCATCATTAAAAGAAACTGATTTAGAAGATATTAGTGAATATGATGAAGCTTTAATATTAGCAGTCCTCAAAAGTCAAGAGACAAAAGAAGAACATAGGAATAAATTTTATAAAATCTTAGATAAACGTAGTAAGATAGGTAAAACTGCGAATGTTACCTCTTTACTTTCAGATAAAGAAATAGATCAAAGAAAGTACCTACTTGGGGAGTTGGGTAACCAAGAAAGGGGGCTACTTACAAGAGCGCAAAATTTAAGTAAGCGTTTTAAAGAAAAATATGGAAGGGAAATAGGTGTAAATCTCGACGAAAGTTTAGCTAAAGGTGTATTAGATAATGCGAACATACCTTTTAAAGCTATAGTTGAAATGTCTGAAGGTGTAATTAAAGAAGCTAAGAAAACGCTAGGCATAGCTTCACCTTCTCGTATATTTAGACAAATAGGTATTGATATACTTTTGGGTTTATCTGAAGGTTTAGCCTCTTATAAAATAAGTAATGTAATTAATAATTATTTACAGCAACTTATTGCACGTCAAGAACAAGCTTTAGATAATTATCTAACTAAAGTTGTCAAATTAAAGCAACAAGCTTTTGTCTCTTTTCCTTCACAAGTAATTCATGAAATTACATTAGATTTAGTAATGCCGAGAAATGCTAAATCTATAGTATCTAGCATTTCTTCGAGTTTGTTTTTAAACTTATCAAATTTATTTGATAATTCCAAGTCAACTTTAAGTAATTTATTCGGGGTAACTAAAAGTATAGGAAAAGAATTAGTTACTAACTTAATAAGTGCGGCTAAATATCTAAACGATCAAAGACTTAAAACAGTAAATAATATTAATGAAATAGGTGAGACTGCTTTACTTGATTTTACCCCTAAATTTAGAGATAATCTTTTAACTCCCGATCGATCTAAGCCTAATATAAAAGATCTGTTAGTTAATTTAGCTAATATTTTATACCCTAACGAGGAAAAGACTACCAAAAAATCATTGCAATCATCAATAGAGTTTGGTACAGTTAAGTTATCAACTTCTTTAATTTATAATACATTATTATCAGGTCTTCTTACTTCATTTTCTGGATTACCTCCGCTCGTATCGTTAGCTTTAACTAAAGGTCTTTCAGATGTGATGGCGGGAATGACTGTTAGACTTGCTCAACTTACTAAAAAATTAACCTTTGCTGATATAGGTAAAAGTATTTCTAATTTATTTGAAGCTTTAAAAATAGGATTTAGTAGCAAAGAAAATTTCGTTAAATTATTAGATAAGACTCTTAATATTAGCTTGGTTGCTCTTAAAACAATAGGTTTAGATCTAATCGATGACTTTTTATTATTATTTAGTGCCATATCAATTCCAGCATCAGAAATAGCTAAAGGTTTATACACTCTAACAACAAATTTAGCTACTAAAATAGTATCAATTTTTAAAAATATACCTAATTTACTTGAATCTTTAACTTTAACATCTCAAAATATAGTAAATAGCACATTAAGAATAAGTAAAAGTATTATTACTAAAATAAATGCTTTAGGTAATACACGATTACTTAATTTTGTGCCTTTTTCCTCAAAAATAATAGGTACAAAAAATCAATTTGACGATAACTATAATAACAATAATATTTTTAAAGCGAGTTTTGACTATAATAAGCGGTATTTAACTCCAACAGATAGTAAAAGAGATAAAAATGATAATTTTGAAAATTATAAAAGTATTATAGAATCAGAACTACTTAAGAGCGTACTTGGTAATACTTTAACGATTGGTGGAGCAATTGCGACAAGCTTACTAGCTATTGAACCTATAATAGCTACGTTATTTTTTAAAGGCATATATAATGCTACTGCGGGTTTTATTCTTCGTCTAAGTCAAAATATAGCTTCTATTAAATTAGAAGATATTCCACAAATGTTTAATAGAAGCTTGTCTAATATTAAACAAATGTTTTCTAGCAGACAAGGTTTTGCTCAGCAATCATCGAAAATTAAACAAATAATAATCAATGAAAGCAAATTGATTTTTGACGATTATATATCTTTTTATCGATTATTATTTAATACAGGTAAATATATATTTAAGAATTTCAAAATTCCCAAAGTTTCAGATCTATTTAATTTAGTACCAAAATCATTTTTTGATCTTTCAAAAAGTCCTTTACTCAAGTTAGTAAATCTTTTAACAAATATTAAGTTACCTTCTTTTAATACAATAACTTCTGCTTTAGCTAAACTAATACCTAATACAGGCTTTATAACAAATTTAGTAAAAAAAGGTATAATAGAAATTAATAATTTTGGTGATACTCGTTTGTTTGATTTTATTCCTTCGTTAAAGAAAAAATTTCAGACAACAAAAGTTAACGAAAATTTACAGAATATCTTAGATAAAACTAGTACACCTAAAGATAGAGCAAGAGATAAAACAAGTGGTCAACAATTACAAAGTTACCTAGAATTTAATTTAACCAAACTTGGACTAAGTACTTTACTCCAAACAGCTATTTCTTCTAGTGCTATTTTATTGGGACTACCTCCTTTAGTTAATGGTATAATTTTTGAGGGGATAGCATCAGTAACATCTACTTTAATTTTACGATTAGCACAAAGTTTAGCTGCGTTTAAATTTAGCGATATACCTATTATTTTTAATAAATTTATAATTAGAGCGACTGATGCCTTTTCAAGTAAAGAAGGTTTTGAACGTCAAACTGACTATTTAAAACAAAGATTAAAAAACGCTGCAACTTTAATATATACTGATACAATTGATGGTTACGTAATGATAGGTAAAACAGTTATAGACGGATTTAAAACTGTTTTACCTGTAATAAAAGATATTATAAAAGAAATTAATTTATCCGACTTTTTTAAGCAAATTACTACTTATTTATTTAATTTAGTACCGAAATCATTTTTTGATCTTTCAAAAAGTCCTTTACTTAAGTTAGTAAATCAATTAAAAGATATAAGATTACCATCTTTGACAGCTATTCGTACTGGACTTAATAAATCTGTACTAAATTTTGGTACTAGTCTTGCTTCAATTGTAGATGATGTTTTAGTTAGTCGAGCAATTAACAAAAAATATACAAAATCTAAGGTTACTTCATTTGCTTCTAGCTCCTTAGCTAAAGCAAAAGAAGAATTAAAAGAGATACAAAAACCTGATATCGATCTTGAAATTAAAAAACGCCAGTTATTTACTTTACAACAAGCTGATAATTTATCACGATTATTAGCGGCTAAAACGAGACAAAGAGAAAAATTAGAGGCACTTGTAGATAGTAAAAGAGCTACACCTAACGTTATACGTACATTAAATAAAGTTAAAGAAGAACAGCAAACGCTGTCAAAAAACAAGTTGCTTGTAAACGCTCCTGATAGTAGCTTAATAGCTGATTTAGCTCAATCGATAGAAAAAGATGAGCAAGAAAGACAGGAAAAAATAAATAATTTAACTAAAAAGATAGCGGGCAAGCAAGAAAACAGTCTCCAAAATGCTTTTTCTTCTATATCTAAATTATTGAGTGAATTAGGTAAAGGCTCTTTATTTTTTGGTATATTAACAGGAGTAGTTACGGGAAACTATTTAGCTTTACGTCCTTTAATTAAAGCTTATAGATCTTTAGCAGATTTTCTAAGCTCTAAACCAAATAACTTTTTTAGTAGTTTAATAAGTAACTCTATAAGTTTAGGGTTAAAACTCAGAGAAAATATAGCACATATACGCCTTTTTGGTTTTCAATTAGGTGCGTTGGCTACTATAGCAGGCACATTTACTTTATTAGGAGTAGGGACTGTATTTTTTGGTAAACAATTAGCTAACGCAGCAATGCAAGCTGGAGAATTGCGTAAACAAACACAAGCTATCGATCGTATACGAGGTTCTAAAAGTACTAAAGAAATAGCTAGTATATCCGAACAAGCTTCCAGTTTGGGTATAAATAAAACAGCAGCACTACAACAGTATACTAATTTCGCTTCTGCTACGCTAGGTTCTTCTTTAGAATCTAATGCGGAAAAATATTTTACGTCCTTCTTAAAGGCAAGTAAAAAATCTGGTTTAAGCGACCAGCAACAGGAGTTAGCTTTACAAGCTGTACAACAAACAGTAAGTAAAGGACGTTTATACAGTGAAGAGTTACGAGGTCAATTAGCCGAGCATCTACCTCAAGCTATTCCGATGGCTGCACAATCTTTAGGCTATGAATCAACCAGAGATTTTTTAGAGCAAACTCAAAGTCAATCGGGTATTAGTGCATCTGAATTTATTCCTAGTTTTACGTCAGCATTAGAAATCGATGCATCTACTCAAAACACGGATAATTTAGTAACTGCTTCTGAACGTCTAAAAGCTAGTACGTTTAATATGACTACTGAATTGAGTAGTAGCCTAGAGCGTTTGTTATCGTTAGTAGTTATTGGTGCAGAAAAATTAGTTGTTAGTTTTACTTCCGTCGGTAAAGTAATAGTTGATAGTTTTGTACCTGTAACTTCTGGTATATTAGTTAATGCATTTGCTAATTTATTTGCTAATACAGCACTGGTCAGAAATAGTTTGATTACAGGACTTAATGGTATCGGAAGTACGTTTCAAATTTTACGAGACAATATAGGACAATTAAGCAAAGCTTTTCTGGGATTAATCCGTAACCTAGCTACGATCGCGTTGGTTGCGTCGAGTATTAAAATAGCTAGTGAAACTGTCGATTTCTTCCAAGGTAAGTTATCTGCTATCGATGAAGAGACACAAGCATTAGAACGTTTGAATAATGAATTAGAACGTAAATTAAACCTAGAAAATTTAGGAAATAAGCCAACAGAAGACAGAAATAACGATTTAAATTCTGGTTATGAGGGTCAAGGAACGGGTTGGGCTAACGAAATAACCAAATTTGGAAATAAGACAAAATTAACTCAATCAGTTCTAGGTTTTTTAACAAATGATGAAAAAAATTTTGATGTATTTGAAACCATCGAAGGTACAGGCAATGTAAGTTCTAAACGTGCAGGTTTAATGGCTACCACTGATGAAATAGCTTTAGCCCAAGATATTGAAACTAATATCCCCGTTCAACTAAATCAAGCTTACGCAGTTGTTTCTGAATTGACAGCAGTAAAAAGCTTGATTAAAGATATAGAAGCTACTGATTTATTGTTGGCAGCAAAACAAACACAAAAAGATAAAATAGCTTCTAAAGGTAATAGAGCAAAATTTATAGAGACTGAGATAAAACCTTTAGAAGTTAAAAGAGAAGAACAAGCTAGTGAGCTAGCTGTACGTATCCAAGGTATTGAGTCAACGAAAAAACAGATTCAATCTATGCGCGATAGTTTTGCAGAAAAAGCTACTGCTCTAAATTATGATAATGCAAGTGGTGTTATTAATACGCTGAAAGAGTTTGACAAAGCACTGAAATTTTTAACTATTTCAGGAAATTCTGTTGCTACTTCTATAGCTAAAGTTGCTGATAGTCTTATCTCTTTAGAAAACACGACCTATAAGGAAAAAAATAATTTATTAAGTTTTACTAGAGAAAAAACAAGAAATATTAGTGAAAAACAGAGTTTAAATAATTTAAATAATCCTATAGGCGATAAGCAATTATCTATCTTTAATGCACAAACTAATTTAAATAAAGATAAATCTATTTATACTTTATCTAATACAAATCTTAAAAAATTATATGAACGTATAGAAAATGATGATATTAGGGCTATTTTAAAAAGTAAAAATTTATCAGTCAATTCAAATTTAGAACAAGTACAAGCTAAAAAAGAAAAAGTTAATAATCCGAAAGAAACGACAGCTTTAAATTTACTAGAAGAATATATTAACCAACGTGAAACTAATAGCCAAAATTTAGCTAATTATTCTGCTTCACTATCAGCATTAATTGATGCCGAATTTAGATTAAATAATAGTTACGTCAATAAAACACGTGAAATTAATTTAATACGCAATGATATAGATCGGTTAGCTACTTTGTCATTTAATAAAGCAAAGAGAGCTACAAATGCTTTAAATCTAACTGGTAGAGCCAAAACTGTTGCCGATCAACGTGATGAAATTAATGACGTTAATTTTAGATTAAATCAAGAAAATCGAGCTAAAAATAAAGCTGAAAGCTTTTTAACTACCGACAAGAAGGCACAAAGTTTCCTAAAACAATATAAGTTGAATTTATCTTCGTCTACGGAAGCTGTTAATCAAGTTCTCGCCGACCAGCCCTTGGATAAAGAAGAGCAAGAAGTTGCGGGTATTTTGCGCGATTATATTACAGGTTTGAGTAATATAGATAACCTCACAACACAAAAAAGTACAACTCTAACTACAATCGTAAGTAGCATTTACGATTTTGGTAAAAGTTTAGCTAGTATATTTAACGGACTGCAAGATGCAATTATTGCTGCTACCAGAGGACTTCAAGATGCTAAATTAAGCGCGTTAACTAAAATACGTAGTCTAAATCAACAAATAAATCAAAAACTTAATGAACTAGCATCGGTCAATTTAGATATAAACAATATTATTGCTAAACGAGGTTTAATAGGGCAAAGTGAAATTACTGGCTTGGCTACGCAGGCAATTGACAGCCTTAATAATTTACAAAAATCTAAATTAACAGAAAATACAAGTCTAGAACAAGCTCAATTTGACTTAGATCAACGTTTACTTGATATTCAAACTGAGTTAATTGCTGCTCAACGTGAATTAGCTGATGCTATTAGGCAAGCTTATCTAAATCAACAACAAAACGCAGAAACACTAGGTATTATTAACGCTGACGGTACTAGAGAACAACCTAGAGTTGTATACGATCCTGTTATTGAACAAGCTAAAACTTTAGAAGCATTGAACTTACCTAATGTTAAAGTTATATGGAATACACCCAATACACCTATAAAAACTGAGATTACTAAAGTAGATAATTTGTCTAAGCCTGTAACGTCAAATACTAATCCTAACGCTTTAGTACAACAAACAATAACTAATGGTAAGCAACAGCAATTATTTGAAAAACAGCAAATAGAACTTAATAATATTAATCAAAGTTTTACTCAAGGAGATAAAGCAATTATTGAAGCTATTAAGCTGATTAAAATATCTAATTCTAATGCAGATTTAAACCCATCAATTATACCTAATTTTACTAATAATAAAAACCCTGAGGGTTACGGTGTTATAGAATTTGGCGACGGTAAAATCGTTAATATTAAAAATGGTTTATCTGATAGACAATCTGATATTCTACCTTTAACACCTTCTCAAAATTTATCTGAAGGTACAGGTATTATTGAGTTTGGTGATGGTGAAACACATGAAATAAAAGATAATAAAACTATAAAAACAAAAGAAAAAGCTAAATATCATATTAATCAAATAATTTTACCTAATAAAACAGACACTAAAACTACTGAAATAAATCAACAAATAAAAGATATTGTTAATATTACTAAACCTATAGATATCTTTAGAGGTGAAGATTTATTAAATATGCCAGCAACAGACGCAATGACAACAATAGATACTTTAATACAAACTCAACTAGAACTAGTTAAGGAGAAATTGTCTGTCATGGTAGATAGTTCTAACGAGCAGAAAACTGCGGCATTAAATTTATATAAAGTAGAAGAAGATTTAGCTAAAGCTCGTTATCAACTAGACTATGAAAATGCTATAAATGAATCAAAAAATAGACAACGTTCGTACGAAACAAATATTAGAAATAGTGCTAATCAAATTGTACAAACTGAATATGAAAATCTACAAATGCTTTCAAATAATCCTTTAGAATCTAGGGGAATTTCTGGTGCAATATTACGAGAACGTCAAGGATTGGCTTTAATTAATAAAGAAAAAAGTGATGTACAATTTAAAATAGACAATCGCGATCTAGAATTAAATGATAGTCGCACTTCGTTACAGATACTAAAAGCACGTCAAAAATTAGAAACAGGAGATATAGCAATAGAAACAGCTAAAGAAATAGAATTAGCAGAAAAACAAATAACTAATATTGAAGCACAATTGGAGCTAGAAAAATCACAACTTATTATTTTAGAAAGTCAAACTTTTGCTAGACAAGAATTGTTGCGTATTACTAAAGAAAATGAAATAGCTTCATATAATCTTAATCGTGATAAATTCAGAAACGATAATATTTACGCTGCTGCTGAATATGCTGCAACGCCAGAAATTACTGGTAATCGCTTTGATAGCGATAGATTAACGTTAGAATTAGCTCAACGTAGGGAATTAATCGCCTTACGCGAACGAGAAATAGCGATTAATAATCAGGCATTAACTGACGGCTTTAGTGAAAGCGATAGACAAGTGGCTCTTTTTGGTAGTCTAGAATTATTTAAATCTAACATGCAACGAGTATTAGATTCGACTAATACATTTGGCAACATCTTTAAAGAAACTTTCTCCTCTCCTATTAATACATTTTTTCAGGATTTAATTGTTGGAAGTAAGTCGCTAGGTGAAACAGTTTTAAGCTTAGCTCAAGGAGTTGTACAAAATCTGGCTCAAATATCAGCGCAATTATTAACTAATTGGTTAATGACTCAAGCACTAGGTGGATTATTTGGTATAGGTGGTGGGGGAACTGGAGGATTAGGTAACGCTGCGATGGGTTTAATTGGCGCAGCCTTTTCCTCTGGAGGTACTGTCGGGAGTACTGTACCACAAGGTTTACTGGAAGCTTATAAAACTGAACGTTTACTAGGAGGGGGTCAACCAGTTTTATCTATTTTAACTAAAGGAGAAGAAGTACTTAGTTTAAAAAATGGCGATGCTCAATTATTTAGATCTCTTAAACAAAATGGGGCTTGGGAAGAATTAAGAAATCCGTCTAATTATGCTCATGGAGGTACTGTAGGGCAAGCTTCTTACTACCCTTCTATACGTACTTCATCAAATAGTACAAATATAACTAATATGTATACCAGTAAATACGAAATAACGACTCAAGATGCTAATTCTTTTAGTAAATCACGTAACCAGCTAGATGCGGAAGCTAATAATAGATTTAGACGTACAACAAGGTTTCAATAATGAATAAAACAATAACAGAAAAATTACTAAAAAAACTTGCGCATGGTTTGCCTATAAAAACAGCTTGTGCTTTATTACGCATAGATTACTCCATTTTCTATAAAGAATATACTAATAATAAAGAATTTGCATTAGATGTAGATCAAGCTTCCGCTTTAGCTCTAGAACAAATCATTTCTAGTTTATTTAGTGATGCATCTTCCAGTGGTAAAATAGCTTTAGAATATCTAAAAAAACGAGATGCCGAAAACTGGTCAGATCATGAAAAACGTGAATTAATACGAAATCAAGAGCGTGAATATTTATTACAATTATTACGTGATTCTCTGCCCAACAATACTTTTATACAAATATTACAAATTTTGGAAGAAAATTTTGATTAAAAAACTCTAGAGTAGCCTCTAGAGTTTACTTCTAATTTGTTAGCGATTATCGA
>JACCDW010363341.1_pt1 | contig 18838 bp, 9 predicted proteins | sample 7449781 | NCBI WGS metagenome assembly JACCDW01 (sample SAMN15323449, study PRJNA562643) | freshwater metagenome | isolation source: river surface water | place: USA:Blue River Watershed | collected 2017-08-18
CCACTTGAGCCTGATGTGCCGTTAATACCAGAAGAACCAGATGTTCCTGATATTCCGCTTGAACCTGAAGTTCCATTAATACCGGAAGAGCCCGATGTTCCTGATATGCCGCTTGAGCCAGAAGACCCGGAAGTTCCACTTGAGCCGGAAGTCCCATTAATACCTGAACTACCACTTGAGCCTGATGTGCCGTTAATACCAGAAGAACCAGATGTTCCTGATATTCCGCTTGAACCTGAAGTTCCATTAATACCGGAACTACCACTTGACCCTGATGTTCCATTAGTACCTGATGTACCACTTGAACCTCCCGTTACTGTTGCTGCCGACCATATACCATTTCCACTTGCATCAGAAACCATCACATAACCAGCAGTAGCCCCTGATGTCATTTGAAAAGTTATTGTTTTTGTTTTTCCACTTACATCAACTCTTTCAGTTGGATTTATGGTTCCAAAACCAACGTATCCTCTAGTTGTTCCGGTACCTTGTATGTGTATATCAGATATCGTCCCATTCGCATCTTGTCCAGCATAAAATCTTATATAGTCTTCAGCGGTTGCCGACCCACTTTGTCTATTAATTATGTTTAATCCGTTTACTTCATTGCTAGCATATAAAAATCCGTCACCCACTTTTCCGTATCCAGCATTACCTACTTGGTCCCAACTTCTTACACCAACTTGTATTGATGCAGTCAATTTTGTTAGATATGGAGAAATACTTGCTTGCAACATAGGTAATCCTGTAGAGCCTGATACATTTAATTGACTGCTAGTTGCATTAGGATTAAAAATCATGTATGTTGTGGAACCAGTAATTGTACCACCCGAAAGTGGTAAATATTGACCTGTTCCGACACCACTTGTTCCACTTGTCCCACTAGAACCGGCACTACCTGAACTTCCAGTTGTACCTGAAATGACACTTGCTAATTGGGCAATCGTTGCTTTATAAGATGACCCCGCAGCATTTTGAGAGGTATCACCAGTAATTACTATGTGAATTAAATCAGTAAGAGTTACACCCGTGGCTAGGGTTCTGTCGGTTAGTCTATTATAAGTTGGCATATCACTTTATAAATATTGTGGAAATAATTATTGGAAGACATTAATATTACCATCCATAAAAATAAAAATATTAGTGTCTTGGAAGTTGTATACTCCACATTCTAATAAATATAATTTCTCACATAAAGTGCCGTCTAAAATTTTAAGATACACCGCAGGTGCATTAGGAAAAAAATTATCAGTATCTATCACAACTGAAGGTGGTATTGATGTCACTCCACTTACATAAAAACAAGCAGTATTATTAGAATCACATATGTATATGTTATACGGACTACTTCCACTTGTTATACCTGTAATTGTAATTAACATTTATATCCAAATTAATCTGTCTCCACTTTCTGTGGTTATTATCAATCCTGTCTCTGTCAAAATAAAGAATGTATCATTAGGACAGTATACAAGTTTGAATGTCATACATCCTGTACTATCAACAACTTTTATAAGTAATACTTGAGCGGTTGAAAAAAAGGTATTTAATGTAAATGTACCTCCCGTTGGTCCCAACAAGAAGCAGTTATTCATATATTGGTCACATACATAAAACTGATAAGGAGGTGTTCCTCCCGTCTCCCCTGATATGATTAGTTGTGATGGCATTATGGACAAGTTTGTACGTTAGTTATAACCCCTGATGTATTTACTTGTATTGCGTATTTTGTGTTAACTAAACCAGACGCTGTTATAGGAACAGGTGGATAAACAATCGCAACCCATTTATTGTCACCATTCACAAGATTACTTCCAGTATCTCCAGAATATAGACTACTACCAACTGATGGTGTTGAACTTGTAGAATTGATTCTATAACTAGTTTCATATGCAATATTATTACATGCATCACCACTTGTGCTCGCACTTATTGAATTACTACCAATCCATGGTGAACTACCAAAAGTTGGACTAGTGAATCTATATTGTAACCATCTATACCCAAGACCTAAAGTTGACCCAGAACTTGTCGATAACATTTCAATTTTTATAATTTTTTGTCCGTATGTAGAAGAAGTTGAATTGGCACTATAGGTAATGTTTAAAGTTCCAAGTCCCGAGCCGTCAGTTGTTGCGGTAAAAGTATTAGCACTATATTCATCATAATTAATACCATTTATTGACGTTCCACCTGAGAACCTTATTAAGTTAGGTAAAGTTAATAACATCGTAATGGTTTCATTAGGTGCTCCTTGATATGAAAGGGTACCGGTCTCAATTTGTGGTGTCGGCCATCCTCCACCTCCATAATTAGTAAAGGTACTCGTTGTAAATTCTGCAGTGTATGGACTAACAGTTGGAGTTGGTGTAGGAGTTGGAGTTGGTGTGGGAGTAGGTGTTGCAGTTGGTGTCGGAGTAGGTGTAGGTGTAGGTGTCGGTGTCGCAGTTGGTGTCGGAGTAGGTGTAGGTGTAGGTGTCGGTGTCGCAGTTGGTGTAGGTGTGGCAGTAGGGGTCGCTGTTGGTGTTGGTGTTGGGTACAAATACCCCGCACAACTAACGTCGTAAACTATTTCTAAACCTAAACTAAAGTCAGCATCCGCAAGTGGGTCATAGTCACCGTTACAATCAGATGTAATAGTTAAAGTGTTATTCAATAAATCTATTTGATAAGATTGTATTTCAGTTATGCCTGAAAGTATTGATTCAATTGTTGATTGCCACAAAGTGTCTTGCGGCACATCATTAAGAGTTGTCGCAGTATAGAATGTTTCAGTGAACGCACTTCCATTAACTATTACTTCACAGGTAAATATAGCAGAGTTGAATGTGCAATTTGTATAACCAGAAGTAATATCTAAATAACCTTCATTTAACATTTCCAACATACCTCTTTGGTTACCACTTGTTGTTGTAAACGTATTTGTACAAAGATTAAATGTTTGGTAATTATTGATAAGGTTTCCTGTACAATTTAATGTGAAGTATTGTGTGTCGGTACATCCTGATGCATCTGTAATTGTAACATCATATAAACCAGATGAAAGGTTACTTATTGACGAACCAGTACTACCGTTTGACCATAAATAACTAAATGGTGGCTCACCGTCGTAAATTACAACTGAGGCACTTCCATTATTACCGTTTGTGCAGTTTGTAGTATTTATTCCGGTTAATAAACTTCCACCACTACTAATAGTAAATCCTGTAGATACGGAACATCCGTCATTATCAGTTATTGTTATGGTATAAGAACCACTTGATAAATTATTATATGTTGTTGAGGTTAGAGTGGTATTAAGTATCTGATTGCCGTTACTCAAAACATAATTTAATGGTAAAGTATACCCCGTTGATAATGAAACATCTACAGTTCCATTTGTTTGCCCACATGTTGAACCTGTGGTTGACGTTATGATTTGAAACTTTTCCGTAGAACTTATAGTAATAGTTTCAGTATATACACATTGTGTACCACTACCACTTATGGTTAGTAAGTATGTGTCGTTTTGAAGATTATTAAAACTATAAGATTGGTTTTGTGATGTATTTGTTTGAATGGTGTTACCACTTAATCCTGATAGTGAATAAGTGTAAAACGCGTTTGCACCTGCAATACTAACATCAATTGAACCGTTAGTTATATTACAAGATGAATTTGTCACCGTAGTCCCAACCACACTGAATCCGTTTGGTGGTAGTAAATTTCCATTAACTACTATTTGACAGAAATTCGCATCCCTAACTAAGACGTTGTAATTTCCTGATGATAGTCCTGATAGTGTAAATGTATCGGATAAGGTATATCCAACTTGACTTGATGTTGCGGAGAAATATAGAGGTTGTGAACCTCCACTTATTGTAAATGTTAATGAACCATCTGATGAAAAACATGTAGGTTGCACTGCACTTAAGAATGAAAGACCTAATGGTGCCGCAACCCCAACGGTTTGCGACTTAGTTGTTTCACATCCTAAAGAATCTGTAACAGTACAAGAATAAATTCCTTGTGTTAATCCTGTAATAAGTTGTGTTGTTTCTCCATTACTCCACAAATATGTGTATGGACCATTACCTGTAATACCCGTTACCGCCAATTTACCCCAGTTAACGGTGCAATTTGAGGTATTAACAACCCAAAAACCAAAATCGACTGATGTACTAGCACTTATTACCGCATTTTCAGTGTTAGCACTAGCACCTCCATTATCAATAATAGTTGCATAATATATACCATCACCTAAACTATCATAATCGAATGGTAATGTATTTGTCGTATCAACACTTTGTAAAACTCCGTCTTTATAAAATATAATAGTGTAAGGTGAACCTGTTGTGGTTCCTGTCACTTGTAAAAAACCGTTAGTATCTCCACAAGTTGTACCACTTGCATTTATAATATGAGCCTCAAAACAAGGTGTAATTGCAACATTTATATATAATTCATTATTTTGTAATCCTAACGTATCATTTAATCTAAAAACATATGTACCGCCCGTTAAACCTGTAAAAATAATTTGACCAAATGATGTTTGAGCAGATACACTACCAGGTATAACATTATCAATTGTGTATGGAGGTGTACCACCAAAAGGTGAGAAGATAACTGAACCTGTTGCCGCTGAACAAACACCGGAAACGGTAAAACTATACCCTAATGGTCCTTGATTACAGTTTTGAGTACAGGTTTGTCCTGTTGCTATATACACACCAAAAGATGAACCAGTATATGCAACATCTAAACAAATACTTTCACCAACTGACGCACCATATCTCGGTATACCACAACAATCTATATAACTGTAAACACCATCGGTTAATCCTGAAACACAAGCCATTCTTTAATTAAATTTAACAAATTACATATCCACTTCCAGTGTCTTGTATGTTTATGTACAGAGCAAAGTTTGTACTTGGTATAGTATAAGTGTAGTAAGAAATTAATCCACAATAACCTGTATATATACCTGAGTTATTACCAAGTCCGAAAGTCACATTATTACCCGAAGTATTTAAAATACCAAATTCAAGTATATCTCCAGATATAAATGAATTAAGGTATGTGTTATACAATTGAGTTGCTAAAGGTTTGTTTCCTACAGTTTGGTTATTAATATATACCCAAGAACCCCCATTTATTCTAAACACAAAACTCACATTATTAGGTGTTGAGGTTATTGGTGCTCCAAAATTGAAAATTGCATTAACGTATGATGGAGTTGCCGTAGGTGTAGGTGTAGGAGTTGGTGTAGGTGTTGGAGTTGGAGTCGCCGAAGATGGTGTACAATTTATATCAATATCTAAACCTATGTTTAATGATAAAGTACTATTCGTAAAATCATCGTAACATGTTGAATTACTTACAATTAACGTATTACCCGCAAAATAATAGTTTAGTCCGTGTTGGTATAATTCTTCTAACTCTGTATCTAATGCATTTAATAATTGTGTTTGGGTTGGATAATCATTTATACCATATCCTGTGTAGAATTGAGATTGTACTAACACTTGATTATCCAAACGGCAATCCACATACCAATTAGATACTATACTATTTAAATCGCACTGATTTTGCGTATATCCACTAGTACTAAGTTGAGATGCTAATAGTGTCTGTAAAACATTTGCACCATCTAAAATCAAACTACACTGAAGTGTTTGGTCTATACAATCGTAAGCGAATGGTTGTCCTGTGTACTTACAAGGAACACAATCAACAGGTATAAACTGACAACCTCTTTGTCTTCTCCAAACATATTTTTGTCTGTGGAAAATAGAGTTTTCCATTTTTTGACCTGTTAACCACAATGTTGTACCAGGAACTACTTGTTCTAACAATCTTTGCCAGTAATCACCAATACCCAAAGTAAAGTCAATCATTTTTTGGTAGGTGTATTCATTTGATGGAATACCTACCGTTTGTTGTGATTGCAAATATTTCCAATATATAGATTGTAAAGTTGGGTACCCTCCTGTTTTACCATCAAATATTGTTTGTCTATTTCTTACATTTATAAAGTTGTTGTAGAAAGTTTGTGCAAACTCAAAGAATGTTTTTTCTTTTGGTTTTGGATTTATTATAGTCCAATCTATATCACCAGGATAAGGGTAAGGAGCGGTAAGTCCTGAATTAGGTATTGGGTAATTATATTTCACAGACATATCCCATACGTCGTATGTAATACCTTGTCCCATATTCATATATAACTCTATGTTTTTAGAGTTAATTACTAACTTATCGTCATTCACTGAATAATCAACACCGTTGAAATTTGAATTATTTTTACGTGTCCCTACTTGATTAACAGGCCAAGATTTTTGATTATCAGATACCCTTGTTAAGGTGTATCCAACATTCATATCAGGGAACTTTCTAAGAGTATTCATATACTCTTGTCCAAAATTAAACGGAGCAACTTCTGTAATCAGATATGGATTCGAACCCGTGAATTGTGAATTTGCCACATCAACAGTTTCTACTGAACGGTGTTTTGGGCTTTTTTCAAACCAACCCGCACCTTTTTGGAAGAAGTTGTCTTGTGTTTGTTGTGGACTTTTAGGATAACCATCTGAATCAACACCGTAATCATCCAGTGTTGTATTAATAAATTTGATTACACCACTACTAGTGTATCCCGTATATGTTACCCCTTGAATACTAAAAATATTACTGTTATCTAAACTAGGTGTTGTCTCAAATTTAGTACCTCCTGAAATCTGAGCATATTGTTGATTAAATTTGTTAACGTTGATTTTAGTATCAGCAACATAAATTATTTCATTGAACTCGACTAACGCATCAGGCGCACCTATAAATCTCATCACATATTCTAAGGATTGTCTTGTTCCTTTTGTTTTGAACATGTAAGCCGCGTTCAATATTAAATTTTTATAATATTGGTAATTAAGTTCTGTTGGTGTTGGTGTGTTTTTTTGTCCTTGATAAATCTGTTGTGGTGTTGGATTAAAAACTGACGTTAAAAACCCTTCATTTGTGATAGGTGAAATATTAGGATTAATACCTAATGTTTGTGCTAAGTTTGATAATAATTGAGATGGTATATCGTTTCCTACTTGGTAGTTAACTGAATTAACATATGCTAAACTATCTATAAACTTTTTAACCTCATCAAAACTTCTACCATAAATTTGTAAAACTTTCTCTATTTTTTGGTCCGTTGTATCAAATTCTTTAAATGCTCCCGTTATTAAAAATCTACTTATAAGATTTGTTTTATATTCATCTAACTTTTCAGCAATCAATTGAAGTTCATCCAAATATTTGTTGAATCTACTACTACTGATATCAAGGTTCCAAAATGTACTTAATGTCCAAGTTACTTTTCTATTATATAATGTTAACACACCATTATCATCATAATCAGGATAAGAAAATTTAGCAGTATATTTTGGTGCAGTATTTTGATTTAAAAGAAATTTTTCAACCTCATCGAATGCATCATTAAAAATTTCTTGTGTCTTAGTATTGTTAGGTTTTAATATAAGTGAAGCTGTTGTGGCAGTCAAACCACTGAAAGGATTTCCAAGTACAGTTAATGTGACATTTCCACCTGACATACTTATTGTCGGTGTAAAATCAGTCAATGGATATTCAACATCCATCGTATCAAAATACAAAGCGTAATTTTCAAACTCCGAAGTTAGTGCCCTAATAGGATGTATAGGGAATGGTTTTACCTCGATATTTCTTCTTGCATTTACAGAAAAATCAACTTCAAATGGATTTCTAAATAAAGCACTATTCATATCAAATGTTGTTTCGTTTTCAACACTGTCGTATGTAATATTAAATGCTGTATCCCCAACAAATAATCCTGATTGATGTCGAGCCATTATTTCAATCGCAGCTGGAAAATTATTGATTATTTTAATCGCAGATGCAGACAATCTTTTAGCTAATGAACCATATAGAGAAAAACTTGTTACTTCCGATAAATCATAATTAGGATAAACCTTAAAGTTTTTTTCAATAATTCTTTTGGCCTGTTCAATGTTATCAATTTTAAGATTTTCTAAAGTATACCCTTCTGAAAAAACACCCGTATCAAATTTTCTATTTGATTTTTCATATATTGCAGATGTAAATTGGAAATTTCCTTGCGTTAAACCACCACCATCGGTAATTTGAACACCGACAATATTATCTGCGAAAGTATTGGTTCCAATAGGTGGGAAGAAAATTTTATTTGCCATTAACTAATAATATTTGTAAAGTTTTTACTGAAATCTATGTTAGCTCCCCTATCTTGTCTAACTTCATAAAGTAGTTCATTAAAGTTATCCCTAACCTCAAACAAGTTGTATTGTTTGTAAATATTATTATTACTATCGTATAATGTATAAATACCATCTTCCATACTCTTAGTTTGATTACCATAAAGAGCAATTGCCATTGTGTCTAAATCGTAATCAGCCATTTGAATGTCGATTGTTATCGGATTGAAAAATGTGTTTGAAACGATAATATTTTGATTAGGTTGACCTATAAAAGGTGTTGACGTTGGTTTGTTTGTAGGTGATGATGATGGTGATAAAGTACAAAATACTAAATCGCTACCAGCATCAACATAACGATATCTTATTGTTTTTTGTGATGAGTTTACTTGTTCGGTAACTACAGGTTCACAGAAAAAAGATGAAGTGACAATTCTATAAAAATTAGGTATTTTACTTCCATCTTGGTTTAAGTATTCCACTCTAAAACCAACTAAACCTTGATTTGTAAATTTATTTCTGAACTGAGCAGGTACTTGGTTAATATCAATGATAATACCTTTAACATTAGGTAGTGCCGATAAAACACCACAATCAGTAATTGTAGTTCTTATTTCTGCAGGTTTTATATATAAAGTATAAATTCCCTTTTTATTAAATTCACTTGCCGGTAGTTTTAAATTATATAAACCGCCAAGTACCTCAACACCTGTATTACCACCAGTATCTGCACTATGAAAGTATGGTGTCAATATACTTTGTGAATTTAACTTTTTAAGTAAAAAGTTATCTGTTACATCTCTACTTGGAGTATAGTGTAAAATTATATCAACGTCGGCTGGTGATACATCTGAGGGTCTTACAATACCATATGTTCCTAATGCCATTTTTTTATTTTATAAATAGTTTATCTGTATTTTTTATGCGTTATTAATTTTGAAGAACCCGTATCCATATTGTTCTAAATCTCCTATATTATCTACTTCACCTAATCTTTCCAAAGCCTCAAACGCACTATATTTTCCTCTTTCAACATAAATGTCTGTCTGTATTTGTGGTGCCATTACAAAATCTAACAATTGTTCGTTTTTAGTAATAACAGAAATATTTAAATCACTTATCTTTAAACCATCACTATTCATAACATAAAAAGTTTTACCATCCGGTAAATCAAAGTATGTGATGTTCTCAATAGTATAACCTGTAATTTCGTTTTGTATAGAATCTATTTGTCCGTAAAATTGATTGTTTTTTGTAAAAACATAACCTACAGTAAATGGGTCAGGACCATATCTTCTTAAGTCTTGTATTTTAGATTTAGTATATCCTGACACAACAAATGGTACTGTTGTCCAGTTAGAAGATGCTTGATATGTAGCACTAATATTAGAATCAAGTGGAAAAATATAATCTGCTGACACAGGTATATTAGTCCAATTCCCTCCTTGTGGTGTAAATACTATAGTACCATTAGGGTTCGGTATAAATGCCGGTAATAATGGTATGGTTATAGGTTTAGAAACCGTAGTCACCCCCCAAGGATTTGCACCTGATAATGTAATTACATAATTTCCAGGGTTAGTATAAACGTGATTTTGTTGTGAAGTTGTTAATATTTGAGATGTACTACCGTCACCCCAATCAACACTAAATGTTGTAAAATCTAAATAACTTTCCGTGAAGTCTCCTGATGTGTTATAAAGACTAACTGAAAATAAATTAGTAGTATCATCACCTGAATATAAAAAATTTGTAACAATATCTTTTTGGTACATCAGCCCATCAAACTCTGAATAATAACCAACATCATTATAAGTTTGTGTAAAAAAAACGGGTATTGTTAAACCTGTAAGTAGTGAGTCTCCATTTGTTCCTCCACTTAAAATTTCTGACATACCTGAATAAACTACGTAGTCTTGAGTAATTGCAGTGAATGGTGTTGATGAGGTTGGTATCCCATTTTGGGGCAAATCGTATATTGTAGAGGCTGTATAAACAGAAGCAAACAAATCACCATTTAATACCTCTGGTGATATTTTTATACTAAATTTTTCTGATTCCATTATGGGTTAATATATTCATACCAAGTTATAGCCTCTGAGGCTGTTTGACCGACCCCTACTCTTACAAGTCCAGGAGTTTCTCTATATACCTTATATTCATAACTACTATAATCAAAAGTTACTTTATAATAAAAGTATATTTCTTTATTAAAATTAAATTGATTTGGACCTACGAAGTTAGATTGGGGTTCGTTAATCATTCTAACAAACTGACCTTTTTTTGCATTAAAGAATTTACAAGACATAAAAAACTCAGTTTGTGAAATATAATCTTGATTCTTTAACCAATAAAAAAAGAAACCTTCTTTGTCTTGTCCTGTATAATCTAATATGTATTTTGGTTTTTTAACCATGACTGTAGTTGGGTTAAGTGGTGGTCCAATAGTTCCTGTTTCTTTTTGACCTTGTTGTGTAGGTAAGATAACACTGAACAATATTTTTTGACTTTCATTAACTTTACTATCGTAAAAATCCAACTTGAAGAATGAACCTTTGAACGCGTTTGAGAAGTAATAAATCTCATCGTTTGTAAATGTTGCATATTCGTAATCATCTAACCAATCTGTTGATGATGGCGGGTTTACAATAAAGTCCGTAGGTAAATTAGGATTAAAGAAATTAAAGGTATAATTTATCTCAGTTTTATCGGGGTCAGTGTCCCACGGAGCATGGGCAAATCTACCAATTTCAAAATCTTCAATACCATTCAAAACTTTTTGTACTGCAGTTTTTTCAAATTCTTCAACAGCTTGTTCTCTACCTTCCATATCAAAAGTAATCTCAATAGGTATATTGATTTCGGTATCGTTAGGATTAAGAGTAAATCTATAATAATTATTATTCACAGTCGTCTACTAATGGGTCGTTTATTAATGTTGTTACAAATTCTTGTTTCTGTATTGGTTTCTGTAAAAACAAAACTGATTTGAATGGGTAATGAGCACCATTTACAAAAGGGTAGTCCACGCCTAAACCTTCTGAGTCTATAAAACCATATGAATATATATCCCTCCAAAAAAATGTTTGTTCATATTCAGAGAACCAAGCATATGTTGGTATATTATCTGTATTGGTTGATGAACCAAATTCTAAATAATCACTAAATACTCTAATAGGTATTGATGCATGTGGTTCATAGAGATACCCACTTGGTAAATTTACCGGTGAATTATCTAAGAAATATGAATTATTGAAAGAATATTTATGATACATCGGTGATAAAACATACTCCTGTTGTTCAATAAAGTTATACTCACAAAAATCACCTTTTATAACATCACCATTACTTAAAAAATCATTATAATAAAAGTACTGACCACTACCTTGTGGTTGTTCGTATGAATTTAATGGGATAATATCTTTATTCGTTGTATTAAAGTGGTCCCACCAACTATCAACCGTGTTCACTAAAATGTTAAATCCCCAACCAATGTCAATTGCCGTTTGATTATTGTTAGCATTTATCGCAGGTGGATTAAACCAACCCATATATCCTCTTTGGGTTGTGGTTAAAAATAATTCGGTTAAAGGTTTTCCGTTATTATCTTTATATCCATTTATAGCTATATCTTTATTTAGTGTGAAACTAAATGTTTTAGTACCTTCTTTAACTGAAATTCTTTGTGTGTTGTTTGGTGTTAATGCTGAGTATTCTAATTTTGTCTTTGTACTAAACGGATTGTTTTCAAACCCAGCTTGATTAATAACAAAATCATTATGTTCTGCAATTACTTTATGTAATCTTACGTAATAAATTGATTTAGTTTCACCACTATTCACGATATTAGAAACTCTTTTAAATGTTCCATAAAACCCTGTTGTTGTTTGGTTTACTGGGAATTTCAAGTTAAATATTGTAAACACAGTTTCTTCCGAACGATATGTACCATCACCAAGTGAAAAAACTTGATACAGTTTTTTACCTCCTAAACCACCAGGGACTAAAGGTATTTCTAACTCCACCCATTGTCCAACACTTAAATTATGTTTGGTTCCACAATAAAAATATACAACATTTTTACCATCAACTTGCCCCGTATCGATTACAAATGGTATACCATCAGACGCAGTAAAGTTTACAGTAACACCGTATTTTTCATTTGTATACGCCATCGGCTGTGTTGTATCACTACTAAAAGGGTATGTTAAATTTAACATCCAATTATATGAACTAGCACTTTTTGTTATAAAGTTTCTGTGTCCTGTAATCGCACTATATCTAACAAAAGTAAATTCATCAAACTGAGGGTATCCTTCCCAATCTACGTTAGAACCAGGTATTAAGTTTGACGTAGCGTTTGCAATAGCATTAGTATAATAAAGTATATTTTTAAATGGTGTATATGAACAGGCACCTGATATTGTATTACGAAAAACATTTGTAATTTTACCTGAGATTCTAAACAAATCACTTGCTTGTCTTTCTGTGTCAAATTGCTCGGCTAAATTTATAGTTAAAGACCTATCACCTTCAACCATAGTTCTCATGTCTCCAATAAGAGGTGGTTGAATCCAAATATCCTTGTCGGTGTTTCCGGCAAATTGTTTTGAACCTAAAACAATTAATATTTCATTTTCATTAGACATCTTGATTCAAAATATATTTTGTTATGTATCTGTTAATTGAACTTTTACCTTTATTTAATCCAAAATAAAAATGGTATGGTGCACCAACTAAGAAACTATTTGATTGACCCGCAGGGAATGTAACATCATTACCCGACGCGTTAGAATTATAAATAAACCCTTTTTGACCTGTGGTTAAATTGTTAAAGTATTGTGAAAGTGAACTATATTTGAAACTTAGTCCTTGATATTTTTGTTTGTAAAAACCACCACCTATTAAATTTGTATTCCAATCATTTATATCTGAACCAAAAATAGTCGGTACTTGTTGTTGGTTTAGTTGCCATTGATAGAATGGTACTTCTTGTGTACCAGGATATCCAAATAAATTGGTGAGTTGTGGTGTAAATGTTGTAACTCCAGGTGATAATTCTACTCTGTTCTCAGTACTAGATGTGAAGAATACCCCTAATGTCGCTGGTCCTGATGTTGCAATATAAATGTCATTTACTCCATCGTATTCATCTTCACTAAATCCTTCAACACCATACTCAGAATTAATACTAAATAGTTGTGTTAAATCACCATCCAGTCTATCGTCACTTCTTGAAAACATTTTATTGATTGATGCATCACCTAAACCTAATAATGCACCTAAGAAGTTTGTATTAATCAAACGAGATATTATAAATAACTGTAATAAATCGGATGTATCGTTAAATGATGTAGATTTTAATGTATCCACCAAATATCCTTGAAGATTAGGGTTTGCACAAATTTCAAACGAGAACTCGTCCCTCGGACCTAAGTCCATGATTGTAGTTGGGAACATGATGTTTCTATCATTTGCACCTCCAAAATCAACAGGAACGGGTGTTGGATTTAAGTATGAACCTTGTTTTGGTATTTGTCCAACGAAATTTGTACCATTGTAAGGTGTTGAACGTTAAAAGAACGAATTAGTTGAACCTGATGTATAATAAATTGGACCTTGTCCTGGTCTAACATTACTCTCATATGTACCACAATACTTGTATTTTTTTGGTTGACCTAAAATTGATACTATTGTTTGTTTTTTAAACGAAAACATATATAGTGTTCCATTGACCCAATTATTTTGAAAAACGTGTGAGAAAATACCTCTACACGCACCAAACATCATTCTAAATCTTGCTTTCCACTCTGAGAAATTTTCTAAATCTTTAGTAATATTTGCAACATATGGTTTTTGAATAAATTGATAACACCCTGATTTAATTCTTACAGGGTCTTGATTTTGTGTACAAGGTGATAAAACACTAAATGTATTAGTCGTTGTGTCAACTTGATAACAATCTAAAGGTACCATTCCAGCACAATCAAAAGTGGATAACACGCTGCTCGCAGTAGTTTGTGGTCCATCAGGACCAAAGTCTTGAGCATTATTTGTGGTGTCAGTCGCAGTAACCGAAAATACAGTCGACGGTCCGCTACTGTTGTAGATATAGATAGCAAAATTATCATTTTGGTGGAGTAACATCGAACGTGTACCAAATGTTTGTTGTACATCTGAAGTTGGTAATCTGTCTGACCTTAATATTAATTTAGGGTTCGCCCCTGATGGTATGGTATAAGAAATTGAACCATAAACAGGACTATATAATCTACCGTTATAATTACTAAATGAGGTAATCGTGTTGTTACTAACGCTATTACTTGATGCCATTAAAGCCCCACCTTCAACTCTTCCCTGATATGATGTTCCGTAGAATCTAATCTGTTGTGTTCCGTTTCCATTATCATTTATACCCAATCCACTATTGGTGTATGTTGATAACGAAAGTCCACCATTAGCAGTAATGGTGTTAGTAGATTTATCTAAAGATGAATAATATCTAATATTATTAGATGTTACTGAACTAAATTGTGTACCTGTATTAAAATTGAATGGTTGGTGATAAAGTTTTGATGTAGCATAAACTACGTTATGTGATTCAGGAGTTTTACTATCATACCACCAAGTACCAGAACCTGAGTTTGGTTGAATTGGTCTATTCATATAGAATTGTCCTGAAACTTTCGGCCCTTGTCCAAAACTATAACCAAATAGTCTTGATAAATCATACTCGATATTTTGTGTATCGGTATAAGGGTCAACACCCCTTACTAAAAACACAATTTCTAAATTTTTCCAACTATCACCCATTATAGTAAGTGGGTTTATTACTTCATTTCTAAATTGTCCGTTATCTCCTGAACCTGAGTTATCTTCGTATGTTATTCTTTGTAATTTATTTAAAATATACTTTCTAATTATATTTGTAGTATCAAGTTGTGAATTGGGGTTTGGTTGGTTGTTTAACTTAATTCCATTTGTCTGTAAATCCAAATTATTTAAAGTCATACCTGTAACCACTTGGAAATATTCTATTCCCGTTTTATAAAGATATTCTTTTCCATCTGTGTTTCCTGTTATCTGTACTTGAACAGTTTGTGGATTTCCATTTTGATTTATGTAAGTAATTGGTACTGTGGTTGATGCTTGTGTACTACCTGTAATTGAATTACTACCGAATTGGTTTGTAACCGATGCGCCGGTCATGTTAATATCATTAATGTTGTCAGGATTAGTAAAAGTAACCAAACTACCCGATGTCATTTGAGAAATAGTATTTTGGTCAACAATCAACATCATTATGTTATCATAAATTGGTGGGTTGTTAGTATTAATCGTTGTCTTAATGATATTTGGTGCCGTCGTATCAAAATATCTTATTCTAAGGTTTGCCAAATTAAAAGATTGAGATAACGTTACGTCTCTATTTGGGAAGTACTTATCTTCGGAAAACTTAGTAACCACAGGCATCCCCACTTCAGGAGCCGTTGGGTATCCAGCCATACCGTATCTAATACCGAAACTATCTGCTTGGTACTTCGTGTTTCTTTTGTTTTCATTACCCGAATAACTTTCAGGGTCTATAGTACAGAAATATGTTGGGTAACCTGATTGTAATATTTGGTCCCCATTTGAATCAAAGTTACAAAGATTGGTGTTTGGCGCACTAAGAAATAGTTGATTTGAGTTTGTGTCTGCTAGAATGGAACCACTAGTTCTACTATTTACAGTATACTTACCTATTTTTGCCTGTTGATTACCTCCACCTCCAAAAATATTACCTTGGACATCGTCCATCTGTAAATCGTCCATATCACAAGGACACGCCTCACAATCAGGATACGACATCATTGGTAATGTTATCCCTTTAAACTTAAATTTAACCAACATTGGGGCAACTTTTATCGCGAATAAAACTGCGGCTGCGGCTAATATAACAGCAACTAAAGCATTAACCACAATTAAACCTACCGCTGGGAATGCCGCCGCTGCTGCGATAGCATATTGTACGGCTTGAAATATAAGATATGCCGGAAACATAATAGCAATAACCCACTTTAAGATTGGCCATGCTAATGCTAAAACGTGAAGAACCGGTATTAACGCAACAAATACAGGTGTAAGGATAGTGATTAGTAAATTGAATAAGAAAAATATGAAGTCAAAGTTTTTTACACCATCATTTACAGGAAATCTATTTGTTGTTGTAGTACACCCTCTATCAGTTATTTCTTTGATACCTAAATGCCTACTTCTATTGAACCCCCATTTCCATCTGTCTAAAAAATTAGCAATCGTATAGACTTTATTATAGTTAAACTCATAGAATCTGTCTTCACAATTAATTGCTTCATTAATCATTTGTTGACCAATTGTTGTACTACTATCACCGTAATCATTCCAATCTAAACTAAATGCATAAGATTGAAGTTGTGCCGATGAACCCGCGGGTGGATTACTTCCTGTCCATCCCCATTCTTTAATATTTGGAACTAAATAATCTGCCCTTAAAATATTATTTTCTAATCCATCTTCGTTTTGATATTGTATTCTAAATCTGTATTTAGCCTTTGTTGGTATGCCGACAGATGGGTCATTAGATAAAATTTGTTCTCCGAACTCGTTTGTTGTAACATAATCCAAGTTCATCGGTACCTCAACTAACCATGTACCGTCGTCATCTATCACTTTACCACCCTCAGGTAAACTAAACTGCTCTAAAATAGGTCTACCATCAACATCATAGTTAATTGTTTGTCTAATAGCTAAAATACTACCAGCACCTGTAACTAAATCACATAAATTACCTGAATCTTTTTTGGGTTTACAGTTAGTCTTCAAAAAGTCTTCATCCGCGGTTGAAAATATAGAACCCATAAAAACCGCGTGAGGTTTAATATCTATTCCAAATTCTCTTAAATCGAAGTCTGCTCTTGTTATACCAATATTACATATTTCATTTTCACCCCAAAAAGAAGTTACTTCAATATCTTGTTTAATATTAACTAATTGTGGTAATGAATCTAAATCTGTTGATGATTTAAATTGGTCTCCGTCAAATTGTTCTGCAGTCGCAAGACCTGACCTAATTAAATCAGCAGGTCTTAATGAAAAACAACCTATGTTTGATAAATCTAAATCTAAGACTAAGGTTTGAATACCTAGCGGTGCTCCAATTATCATAAAGTCACCACTTTCATTTGTTTTTACAGTAAACTTATAATACTTTTCGTAAACTTCTAAAACTTCGGTTCTTGTTAGAACGTCTTCTCTATCAGGAAACGTACCTGTTGGTGTGTGTCCTCCGTATTCTTGTCTATATGGTAAAAGATTATAACGATATCCATCTTCATTTTTTTTATCAACCGATGTGTAAGGATAAAGTGTGGAAATCACAGGGTCATTTTCATCTATTGCGTCAAGTGGAACAAATATTGATACATTCGCATTTGGTACTCCGTACCCACCATTGACTATGACTCTACCCGCCACGACTCCATAGTCTGCGCAAAATCTCGTGTAGACATCTTCTTGTCTTAATTTTAAAGAAAGTATCTCTAAAAAGTCAAAATCTTGATTAATATTGACTCTAATATTTTTGTCCGTACCCGGTGCTGTTCTTATCCTATAACTTTTGGTCATTAGTCTTTTAAAAATAAATAGTTATTTTACCCATTTTAAAAGTAGGTAAGACACATAGGAAATAAATAATCTTATGAGAAATCTACAGTTGCTAAATTTTTAACAAACACTTTGATGTCTTTGTTGTTAAATCTAACTTGGTAAACTTGTGTTGGTTCTGCATATATTGTATCATCAATCAGTTGTATTTCTCTTGTCTTAGGGTCAAGATATCTTTGTGAAGTTTCTGATGTTGAGTATTGTCCACCAACTTTGTTGAATACTTGTAAATTTGTGAGTGTAAGTACTCCGGCTGTGTTTTGTATTAATCTTCTTACGTCTGAAACATTAACATTTTGACCTAAATCTCTATTTTCAGGTGCCATGTAATTTGAGACTTGATTAATTATTTCAGTAATAACTTGACCTCGATTTACATTTGATTCTAAAACGACATATATGTCGAATGACAAATCAATAACTCTCGCAACATCTATTGAGATGTAGTCATTAATCATCCTATATTTAGAAAGATAAGTCGCAAGATTCGATTTTAAATTATTTGATACCGTTTGTGTAAGTTTACCACTTTGGTCGTATGATAAAATTTGAATTGTAATTTTATTATTATTTTCAGTGATTGCGACTTTAGCAGGTGCACCAAATCTACCCGGCATAGTATCAATAAGTGATTTATAGTCATTTACTGTTACCGCCCTTTTTTGAGCAGCAAAATTAAATGCTACCATGTTTCTTACTTCTTCAGTGGAAGGTGGATTTGAACCTCCAATCGCTGCCGTCACATTATTAACCGTCAATGAATTAATAACGTTTGAATTAATATTATCCGATGGACCATTAACCGCAAAATCAATAGTACCAACTTGATTAATAACTCCAACCCCGACATTTGACGCTAAACCACCACCAGTTCTATACTGTACGAATATTGTTGTATTTGGTTGAACCGTTAGGCCTAA
>JACCDW010464724.1_pt1 | contig 18837 bp, 31 predicted proteins | sample 7449781 | NCBI WGS metagenome assembly JACCDW01 (sample SAMN15323449, study PRJNA562643) | freshwater metagenome | isolation source: river surface water | place: USA:Blue River Watershed | collected 2017-08-18
TATGGTATTAGAGGAGAAAAAACATGCCATCATTAATCGGAACATATATTACAAATAACTACCTAAAGCATGTACGTGCTAACGGTACAAACGGACGTACACTAGTTATCAAGCTAGCAGGAACAGATATCACAGATGCTAATCTAAGCTCAGTTATTGGTTATCTAACAACTGCACACGGTGTTAGCGGTTCAGGCGACAGTGCATTCACAGTTGCTGGTATTGCTACAGCTACTGGTGCAGCATTCGTAAGTGGAACAACTGACACAGTTTTCATCTTAGCACAAGGTACAGGCGACGTAACAGTTGGTGACTTAGACATGGGAATTTCAGGTTTAACAGCAACAATCGAAGCTGTATTCCAAGATAACTACGTATAATAGTTAGTTTCCTCGGGATGGGAAGCAAAGCCTACTTTATAGTAGGCTTTTTTTACGGCTGTTAAATACCTAATGCAATATACAATTTATACCACAGTTGATATTACAAATACAGGACAGTACAGATCCGAACCAGGAAAAGAAGTTGAAAGATGGAAAGAACAGAACTATCAAACTGTTCTTCAAACTCTAGGTATTAGAGCTAACATTATACCAGACGGAAAACCTAAGTTAATTAGGATAAATGGAAGCATTCTAGGATTTAATACTTCTATGATAATAAATGTCTGGGAGTTTTGTTTCGAAACAGAAAGAGATTATCCATTTGGAACAGATATCAATCCTATAGAATTCCTTGAGAAAGATTTCGACGGTGTTCCATTTATAAGTGGTTTGGACGAAAGTATGGAACAAAACTATGATGTCTTTGTAGTAGATGGCCCTAGCAGGAATATCATTTTCGTCAAGAACAAATAAATAAAGATGTTCAAAGGCATATAAGGCTCCACAATTTAGGCATAACCCAATTTAGGAGCGACATAGATGTCCGAAGCAACCGTTAAAAAAACACGATCAAACAAACCCAAGACTTCAATTGAAGCTGTTCCACAGTTAGCTACTCTTCCTGAGCGTGTAAGCGTACTAGAAGTTAGAGTACAAAATATCGAAGAAAAAATCGACGATGTTAAAACAGACATCACTGGTATGCATGAAAATCTAGCAGAAAAATTGACGCAGATGCAAGCCGCTAGCACCCATCAACACGCAGAATTGGCCAACAAAATAAACGATTTAGAGAAATTTAGAAATAAATGGGTACGGATAGCATTGGTGGTGTTAGCATTCGCTGCTGGAGCAGGATGGGTCAATTCTACTAATATTCCGCAAATACTTCAATTACTTACTCCTCCCTAATTTGTTAAATAATGTATAATGCTTATACATGATTTTGCAGAAGCAGTGGACCCGCTTCCATACAACGATACACTCAATCCTAAGTTATGGGATGGAGATAAACTCATACCTGAAATTAGATTGCAATTGTTAAAAATTGCAAGGCATTTTGCCGATTTCTTAAATGTAGAAAGATTAAATTTAAAAGATATCACTATAAGTGGAAGTAATGCTGCCTACGGTTATAGTGACAGTAGTGACTTAGACTTGCACTTGATTGTCGATGTAGACAGCCCTGAGAAAGTTGAATTGTATGATGCAAAGAAAAATCAATACAATAACAACTATAATATTACAATCAAAAACATCGATGTCGAATTGTACGTTCAGGATGATAAGCAAAAGCACTACAGCGCAGGAATTTATAGTGTTTTGAATGATAACTGGTTAGTACAGCCTAAAAAAGAAGAACCACAAGTTACACACCAAGAAGTCAAAGCTAAAGCTAGAGGATATGCTGGACGTATTAACTTAGCATTGAAGTCTAAGAACTTAGAAGTTGCTAAAAACACAATGTCAGACTTGCGCAGATTAAGAAAAGCTGGACTAGAACGTGCTGGGGAGTTTAGCGTAGAAAATTTAGCGTTTAAACTTTTACGTGCAAGAGGACAAATAGACAAACTGTCTAAGATGATTAAACAACTTGAAAGCGAAAAGCTGAGTCTCGGAGAACAATAATGAAAATCAATGAAGTAATGGGAAGAATAACAAAAACAGATGCAACTACAGGAATTGAAATTACTAATCCAGATAACACTAAGATTATTATTCCTCCAGAGAAAATGGCACAAATTGCTCCAGATCCAATGACTCCTGGAAAGTACGTGATGAACAAAGATGCACTAACCATGCAGGCGAATAAACTTGTTCCTCCAAAGTTAGGCGGCGAAGTTATGATAAAAGATGCACCAATTGAAGAGGAGCCAGTTGATGAAAAGACAGACTATCATTTTGCAGGCGCAGCAGTTGGTCATAAAGAAGGAGTTCCAGGACAGTGGAGAAATAAAGGTCCTAAAAAAGATAGACCTGCAAAAGCTGGAGATCTTGTAGGAGGAGCTGAAGAGTCTTTTGATATAGATAGTGAACTTCTAGAAAAAATGTTAATGATTGCTAGACTAAAATGAGATTTATCGAAATTTGGACCAACAACGAAGAAAAAGAGTTGTTAAAGAAATTAGACAGGCCCGTCAGATTAGCTAGTCTAACAGAGCAAGAACAATTCAGAATTCAGGCCTTGATACGTAAAGATTTGGTAATTAAAGATGGATGGGAAAATCCTTTAGTAGTTGCCAATCATGAAAAAATACAAAAGAAAATCTAAGAAAAACGTAAACAAGCAAGTTTCAGATTTAGCTTCTTTATTTGAGAAAGAGTTAAGTCAGATTATAGATGTAGTAATACTTCCTAATAACAAAGGAATCAAATATAAAAGTTATATAATTGCAGAGCTTCCAAATAAAAATTGGGGGCTTTTCAATTTAAACAGCAAAGAATATATTGACGAGTTTTATCTGAAAAGTAGTGCATTGATGGCTGCTAAAACTTATCATCAAAATAGACTGGCAAAATATACAGAAATTAAAACTATTGACCGAAAGTACTGGGCAAGCTATAGCGATATTTTAGCTTATCAGGCAAGTATCAAAAGCACTAAAGATTACGACAGATACTTGATTTTGTTAGATAAATTAGAAGATAGAAAGTACAAAAACAAGCAGTACAAAGCCGAAATTAGTAAGATGTTTAGATGGGCTTTTGTATAAATATAATTAATATGAATTCTAGGAATTTACCATGCAAATTAGAGATCTATCACAGCCAGTTACCAGTAAATTACTGAACGAGAGTATGGCTAAAAACTTTGGTTATAAATTAAAGTTAGAGCAGTTTTCGGACGCTCAATTAGAGGATGTTCGTAACAAATTACGAACAGAAATTAGTCAATTTGAACTAGAAGAAAGCTTTGATAGTGTACACGAGAATGCTCAGTACCATAAAACTAGAGCTCTATTAGATGTTATTAATCAAGCCATTTCGGAAAGAGAAATGACTTCGGGCGAAAAGGCTAAAGAAAAAACACTTAAGAAAAAACTTGACCCATCAGGAATGAAAGCCAGTATGAAAAAACAATACGGAAAAGACAAAGGCGAAAACGTTTATTTTGCAACGATTCGCAAACGTGCAATGCAAAATAGCGTTCCAGAAAGTTGGATTAATCGTGCTATTAACAGAATGGAATTAGGCGAAAGTACTAACAAAGAATTAAAGGCCGAACTTTTAGTTAGATATGATTTAAATGAATCAGTAAGTTCTTTTATCTTAATGGAAGGCGAAGAAGATAAGGCACGTATCATTATGTCTACTAAGGACATGATCGACAGTATTACAGGTTGGTTAGAAGACGTAGCTGCTATGAAGGCCGAACAATTGTTAGAATTACAAGACTCTATAAGAGAGAATTTAGGTAACGACGTTGCAGAACAATATATGTCTCAGGTAAAACCTTCTTTAGAAAGCATATATGCTGCGTTGGAAGAAACACGTCGTGGATTATCAGGCGGTTTAGCAGTAATTGCAGGCGGCGAAATGCCACAGATGATGGGAGCTGGACCGGAAATGGGTGGAGCACCTGCTCCAATGCCAGGTGCAGAAATGGGCGCAGAAGAAATGCCAGCAGAAGAAATGCCAGCAGAAGAAATGCCACCAGAAACAACACCTCCAGCGCCTGAAGCAGGCAGAGCAAAAAGAGAATCAGTAGACTATAGTCGCAGACTAGGCATCCTATTAGCATCAAAAAAAAAGTAATGCTTGAAATGGTAGATCCCGTAGTGTCCGCACTACGGTTTCTACAATCCGATGCAAACAATCACAACAACATATCAAAAATACATTACACAGCTTTGAATCAAGCCGTTATTGATTCTGGCCAGCCACAAATTGGATACAAAGAATTTGTAGCACGTTGGAATGATCCTGAAGATCCTATACATAATTTTGTAGATGACTTTGACGGAGAAAACATTACATTAAAGACTAATCAAGGTATGGAAAAAGAAATGCCTCAAGAGCCAGGAACTGATGTAATGGACAGAACAGCAAAAGCAGCAACAAAACGAGCAGAAAACAATCCATTAGAGGCTTGATTTATCTAGTTGCACATTTTATAATAGAGAATGACTCTATTACAACCAAAATATGTTTATGAAACCATAAACAGACAATCAGTCGAAGGTCGACGTTTATATTCTTGTCCAGATGGTAGTAAAGTTCCAAGTGTTACTACCATCTTGGATGCAACTGCACCTGCAGAAAAGAAAATAGCATTAGCCAACTGGCGCAAAAGCGTAGGTGCAGAAAAAGCACAACAAATTACCACAGAAGCTGCAAATCGAGGAACACGTATGCACAAGTACCTCGAAGATTATATTAAGAATGGAAAAATTTCTCCTCCTGGAACTAATCCTTATAGTAAGCAAAGCCATACAATGGCGCAGACTGTAATCAAAGAAGGGTTAAAGAATGTCAATGAAGTATGGGGTGTCGAAGTTAGTCTTTATTTCCCAGGAATATATGCCGGAACCACCGATGGAATCGGAATCCATTTAGGAGAAGAGTCTATATTAGATTACAAACAGACAAACAAGCCTAAAAAAGAAGAGTGGATCGAAGACTATTATCTTCAACTTACAGCGTATGCTCTTGCTCATAACGAAGTTTACGGATCTAACATTCGCAAGGGCGTGGTGTTAATGTGTGTAAAACCTGACGAAATCGAGCCCGGTATTTTTTCAAAACCACAATATCAAGAGTTCGTACTACAGCAGGAAAGCTTTGATTATTGGGAACAACGGTGGTGGAAACGGGTCGAAGAATACTATAGCAAAATGTGATAAATATCCAATAAAAGGATATTTTCATGGCTGTTTTACAAATCTCTAAAATTCAAATTCGCCGAGGAACTTCGGGCGGAGGCACAGGAATACCTCAATTAGCCAGCGGAGAATTAGCTTGGGCTTTAGATACTCAAGAATTATGGATCGGTAACGGCAGCGTGTCTGAAGGTGCTCCAGCAGTTGGAAACACTAAAATTATTACAAGCAACGACTTTACTACAGCTGGTAATGTTCTAAACTTAATCAAGCATATCTATCGTTCCACTGATACTACTATTCAAACTGGGCCTACATCAAATAATCCTACGTCTAGATTTTTACAGGAAAGATTAGATGATAGAGTAACCGTATTTGATTTTGGTGCAGTAGGCGATGGTATTGCAGACGATACTGCAGCTATTCAACGTGCTATCGATCAGATATTTTTAAATCCAGCTACAAAAGCATCTGCAAATACTAGTTCAGGTGTATCTGCAAGAAAAATTTTAGAGTTTAGCGCCGGAACTTATCGTATAACTTCTACTCTCTATGTTCCTAGTTATGCTACTCTTATTGGTGCTGGACCTGACAGTACTATAATCAGACTGGATGGTACATCAGGTCCATTAATGCAATTTATAAACGATAACTCTGTTATTGGATCTGTAAGTCCTTTAGCCAATACTACTACTACAAATCAACCAAGGAATATAAGAATACTAGATATGACACTGTTTGTTAACTCAAATAGTGAAACTGCATTAAGAATGAACGCATCTAAAAACTGTGATATTTTTGATGTGTCTATCAAAGGAAGTTGGAATAATGATTTAAATGGTTCACATATTGCAATTGAAATGAATTCAGTAAGTAGCTTAGTTACTTGCGAAAGAAATCATTTCAATCACGTCGATATTGAAAATTTTAGCTATGCCTTTTATGCACTAGGAGATATAAAGTCAAACGAATTTGCAGACATGCACGTTGATAATGTTTACCAAGCATTTATTTTAGGTTACAATATCAATACAGGGTTATATGCAAATGGTGTAACAGCAGGGCAAGAGTTTGGTCCTAGGGATAATGGTTTTTCAAACATAGCTTTTAATAATGTTAAACGTCATGCTGTGTTATTAGGATTGGGTAGTGGAAATAATTTTTCCGATTGTAATTTAACTAATGTAGGTAATGACGGCTATGGTAACGTTTCTCCAATATATCCACAAATTTTTATAGGCAGTCCTGGTAACGATAGTGATAATATTAAATCTGATAGAACTGATGATTTAGGTATATACGGACAAAACAGTCTTGTAGCAACTGCTACGCAGACTACTGCTGGTAGCGACCTCATTACTGTAGATTCTATTAGTGGTTTTACTTATAATTTACCTATACGATTTGTAGGAGCAACTTTTGGTGGAATAGTTTCTAACACACCTTATTGGGTAAGCAGTATTTTAAGTACAGAAAATATTGCAATTCAAAATTATTCTAGAGATGCCAGTGATATAGTTACAATTAACACCTCCACCTTACACGGTTTAATAAACAGCCAAACTGTTACTATCGCAGGATTAACCTTAGTAGATGAAGCTGACGTTTTGATTACAGTAGTAGATAGTAACACATTTACTTTTGTTTCTTCTAATAGCGGTGTTATTCCCCTGACTGCTACCTCAACAGGAATAGTATCCCCCGCGGCACAAATTAGAATTAGTGCAACTTCGTTAGGATCTTCTATTACATTATCGAATGCTTCAGGGTCAGTAGTAGTTGGAACCAATTGGGACTCTGTTCCATTTATTCCTGTTGTTGCGGGCTTTGCACTCTATCAATTATGGGGTCAATATAGATTTTCAATACTAGATTCTTCTGGTGAATATGTTCCTATTGTAAAGTTACCATTAAATTCTAATTTATTAGGAATTCCGGAAAGATCAGTTCATTATAATATTGAATATTTGTATACAACTGATTCTAATTCTTTCGTAAGAGCAGGTGATATTAGTTTTGCAGCAGAAGCAGACACGCCTTATATTTCTTTATCAGACGATTACAACTTTGCGGGACCTGTCGAAGATCCTGAGATTGTAGAGGTTGATCCAGTAGCTTTAGAGTTTAAAGCAGAAATTTATGACTTTGATGGGTTACCATATATCAGTAATCCTCAAATTCCTTGTTTTGTAGTTCTTTCATATAAAAATACGTTGGTAAATGGAATCGGACAAGTTGCGTTCTCGTTTACACAACTACTTCGATAAAAGTTTCTTTGACTATTTGTTAAAATACTAATATAATTTCATTTTAAAAAATGATAAGATATTTGTGTCGTAATTTCTAGTTGAAAACCTATTAAAATCAATGCTAAAATGCTAGGTTAACCTTTCTTTGGCATTGATTTAGTTGTTCACTAAATACTTCCTAAATTACAATAAAAATAATATGAGCAAAATTACAGTTACTAAAAGAGACGGAACCAGAGAGCCATTAATGATTGAAAAGTGGCAGGCACAGGTTGCTAAAGTCTGCAAAAGCATTGCTGATGTAAGTCAGTCAATGATTGAAATCAAAGCACAGTTACACTTCTATGATGGTATTACAACTAAAGAGATTGATGGAATAACTCTAAGAGCGATAGTCGATCTTATCGATGTAGAAGCCAACCCCGATGTTGGACATACAAATTATCAATATGTCGCAGGTAAACAAAGACTTTCTATGTTAAGAAAAGATGTTTATGGAAGCTACGAAGTTCCACACTTGTACGACATCGTAAAGAAAAATGTTTCAGTAGGTTTATATACGCCAGAGCTTTTAGAGTGGTATACTGAAGAAGACTGGAATAAAATGAATGACATGCTGGACCATGAAAAGGATGAGCAATACAGTTATGCAGCAATTGAGCAGCTAATTGAAAAATATCTTGTTAAGAATCGTAGTACAAAAGAAATTTATGAAACTCCACAAATTCGTTACATGGTTGCAGCAGCTACCGTGTTTCATCGAGAAGAGCCGCAAAGTGCTCGTATGCGTTATATAAAGGAATATTACAATGCTGCTAGTGATGGCCTGTTTACTCTTGCTACTCCTGTCCTTGCAGGTCTTGGCACTCCGACGAAGCAATTTTCTAGTTGCGTCCTTATTAGGTCTGATGATGATTTGGATAGTATATTCGCTAGTGGCGAAATGATGGCTAAGTATGCTAGCAAACGTGCTGGTATTGGTTTAGAGATTGGCAGACTTCGCCCACTTGGTAGTCCAATTCGCGGTGGCGAAATTATGCACACAGGAATGATTCCTTTTTTAAAGAAATGGTTTGGTGATTTACGTAGTTGTTCACAAGGCGGTATTCGAAATGCTAGTGCTACTGTTTTCTATCCAATTTGGCATCATCAGTTTGATGATCTTATTGTGCTTAAAAATAATCAAGGAACGGAAGAAACAAGAGTACGACACATGGACTATGGCGTGGTGCTCAGTGCTTTCTTCTGGAGAAGGTTTAAAAATAAAGAATCCATTACTTTCTTTGATCCCAATGAAGTACCAGACCTTTATGAAGCTTTCTATAGAGACACGGAACGGTTTGAAGCTTTATACACCGAATACGAGAAAGTACCTCATCTGCGCAAGAAAGTTATCTCAGCAGAAGAAGTTTTTAAGGGTGGAATTCTAAAAGAACGTACAGACACAGGACGCATTTATCTTGTGTTTATAGACAACGTAATGAATCAAGGACCATTTGATCCTGAATATCATACAATATATCAAAGTAATTTATGTTGTGAAATATTACTACCTACAAAAGCATTTAAGAGATTAGACGATGATGAAGGAAGAATTGCACTATGTACCTTGGGAAGTATCAACTGGGGAGCGTTCCGTAATCCAGAAGATATGCGCAGGGCTTGTAGAATTTTACAACGTAGTCTATGTAACATATTGGACTATCAAGATTTCTTATCAATTCAAAGCAAATTAAGTAATGATGAAATTCAACCATTGGGCATTGGAGTCACGAATCTAGCATACTGGCATGCTAAAAGAAATCTAGTGTATGGAGAGTCGGACGCTCTGCACGAAGTAAAATCTTGGATGGAACATCAAGCATTTTATCTAACCGAAGCAACAGTGGAGTTAGCAAAGGAAAGAGGGAAGTGCAAACATAGTGATTTAACAAGATACGGACAAGGAATATTTCCTTGGGAGTTACGTGCAAAAGGTGTTAATGAATTAACTGACTTTACTCCTGAGCTTGACTGGGAGTCCTTACGTAAGGAGATGAAAGAACATGGTGTACGAAATGCTACTCTTATGGCTATTGCTCCAGTTGAGTCTAGTAGTGTTGTTATTAATAGTACAAATGGCATTGAAATGCCTATGAGCTTGATAACAATTAAAGAAAGTAAGGCAGGAAGTTTTACCCAAGTGGTTCCAGATTATCATAAACTTAAAAACAAATATCAATTAATGTGGGATCAAAAAGACTGTCTTGGTTATATCAAAACAGCAGCAGTTCTAGCCGCATATGTAGATCAAAGTATTAGTACAAACACTTTTTACAATCCAGCACACTTCCCAGATCGTAAAGTTTCGACTACATTAATTGCCAAGAATCTAATGCAAGCACATATGTGGGGAATCAAAACTTTCTATTACAGTTTAATTAATAAAGCAGGCAGTAAAGCACCTCAAGAAATCAAAACAGAAACTAATGGACATCACGTTCCTGTTGTACATGGTTTTGAAGTTGAAGTTAGTGATTTGATGGATGACGACTGTGAGGCATGTAAACTATAATGGATGCTTACGATTTACAGAAAAAAATATTTAATGCCTGGCAAGACTTAGCACATAGAGTCGATGCTGCTACAATAAACAAACAATGGAACGAAGTTCCTATCTATGTTGAAGTAAATGGAGAGCATCATATTGTAACAGACATGAGAATAGATAATAATAAAATAGTATTGGAGATAAAATGATACACATTAGAAGTGAAGGAGAAGTAATTCGCAACGGATTAAACTTTTATCCTTTAACTGATAAAGGTAGTGCAGGAGTTATTCTTAAGTTAGGAAAAAGAATAGTACAAGCACGTTATAGTAAGATTAAAGGTAAATTTACATGTCAAAAGCACAGTACAATTTAAACACAAAGACAGACTACTTACATCGTAAAATGTTTCTCGACCCTGAAGGACCAGTTACTATTCAACGGTTTGAAGAAGTCAAATATAAAAAGATTACAGACTTTGAAACAACTGCCCGTGGATTTTTTTGGGTGCCAGAAGAAATAAGTCTAACAAAAGATGCACAAGATTTTAAAGATGCATCAGATGCTGTTAAACATATTTTTACAAGTAACTTATTAAGACAGACAGCATTAGACAGTTTGCAAGGTCGCGGACCTAGTCAAATCTTCACACCTGTTATCAGTTTACCGGAACTAGAAGCACTGGTTTATAACTGGACATTCTTTGAAACTAATATTCATAGTCGCAGTTACAGTCATATTATTCGTAACATCTACAATGTGCCAAAGGAAGTGTTTAACACTATTCATGATACACAAGAGATTGTTAATATGGCAAGTAGTGTTGGCACTTACTATGATAAGTTACACGTCGCTAATTGTAACAAAGAGGCAGGACTCCATGTTGATGAAGATTATCACATCAAGACAATTTGGATGGCACTTAACGCCAGTTATGCTTTAGAAGCATTCCGCTTTATGGTATCATTTGCTACAAGTCTAGCAATGGTCGAAAATAAAATCTTTATTGGTAATGGAAACATTATCAGTTTAATTCTACAAGACGAATTATTACACAAGGGTTGGACGGCCTATATTATCAATCAAGTAGTCAAAGAAGATGCTAGATTTGCAAAAGCCAAGACTGAGTGTGAAGCAGAAGTATATCAGCTATATATGGATGTTATTAAGGAAGAAAAAGACTGGGCAGATTACTTGTTCCAAAAAGGCCCGGTGATTGGACTTAATGCTAACATTCTTAAAGATTTTGTTGACTACACTGCAGTTGGCGCACTAAAAGAAATTGGTACCAAATACCATGAGCCTGCTCCAAAAACCACACCAATTCCGTGGTTCAATAAGCATAGTGATACGCATAAGAAACAAACTGCATTACAGGAAAACGAATCTACTAATTATGTTATCGGCGTTATGAGTGACGCTATTAACTATGAGGAATTACCTGCACTATGAAAACAGAATCAAAATTATCTGTTGAACGCATTGAACAAGGACTAACATCAGGCCTTAGTGAAGTTGGGATAGAAATGAAAGCTTATAATCAAAAGCTAAGAGATATTGAAGAAAAGAGCAAATGCCTTCGTGTACAATTTTTAGATTGGTTAAGCGATAAGTTGTTAGATTGGAGCAACCGAGTACACGAAGTATCTGTGAAGATTGATACTCCTTGTGTAATTAAAGTTGAACCACGTAAAAAAGAACAGAGCAAACACGCATCTCAATCTAAAGAAATTGATCGATTAAATCGATTACTAAAAGAACTGAGAGAGGAAAAGGAAAAGAAATGAAAGCAGTAGTATGGAGTAAGTATCATTGCCCATTCTGTGATCAAGCAAAGGCATTGCTTGAAATGAAAGGCTTTGAAATCGAAGAACGTAAAATTGGAGATGGTTTTACTAAAGAAGATTTACTAGCAGCAGTGCCAACAGCACGTACAGTTCCTCAAATATTCTTAGATGATAAGCATATTGGTGGATTTACAGAATTAAAACAGTATTTGAAAGGTTAAAATGTTAATAACTAAAGGAATAGCAGAAGGCGAAGTAGTAACAATTAAAACTACAGCCGGAGAAGAAATTATTGCTAAACTTGTGCAAGATGAAGAAAAAAGCGTAACTGTAAGCAAGCCTATGGCACTAACTGCAGGTGCAAAAGGAATCGCATTAGTTCCATTTTTGTTTACAACAGACCCGGATATGCATATCACTATATCAAAACAGACAGTAATGGTTGTTGCACCAACTGATAAAGAATATGCAGATACATATATCCAAAATACTACCGGAATTAAATTAGTCTAAGGAGGTACTGTGGCAGACGTAAGCAGGCCAGAAGCCCATGCAATGGACATTAACACTGTTAACCTTTGGTTAACAAATGCTAAACACCAACCAACAAAAAGCGTAGAAATAGAAGGAATGCCTGCAACACGGCAAGCTAGTTTAGTGGAATTTTTTACTAGTGTTGCTACATCTGCTGCATTTCAAGTTGCAGGCGGTTTAGTAGAAAAGGGTCTAGGTCAACTAAAAGATATTAATAACACAACTGTTGCTCTACTCGAAGCAGACTACGGTGCTTTAAATCCTATTACTCTAGGAGCAAAGGCATTTGTTGCATCTAAAGAATTTGTAGATGATGTAACTAATCAAGCATTAGTAATTGCAGATGACATTAGTGTTGCTGCGGCTGATAAATTTGAACTTGGAACAAAGGTATTTAAGGATACATTTATAAATCCTTTAGATAATAAGTACACTCAATGGGTAGTCAAGGCCGGAGCGGATGCAATAGATTATGCTACAAAGGCTTCTTCTTTGAGCGCATATAGTGGAAGAGAGCTCGCATTGACTGCAGCTCAACAATATACGAACCAAACATCATTGCCAACTTTTCAAAGTGCAAAGGATACTTCTAATAATTTAGTTACAGGAACTTTTACAATAGAAGACGCGGCAAAGTATGGAGCAACAGAAACAGCTCAAACTGCAACATTAGCAAATTCATTAGAATTTCAAGAAGAAACGACTAATGATATTATGTTAGCATTAGGATACAAAGAACAGCCGACGTTTGATCAATTAGCTGGAATTTTATCAAAGAGTAATCTAACCGACGATTTAGAAGCAGCTCAAGAAGACGAGTTAGAAAAAAGAAATGCAGATTTAACAGATGACGATAATTTTGCAGCATGGCAAGCAAGTTTTGCTCATCTTCAGCAGTGTGTTGAGGCTGTCAGGCAAGAAGCCAAGGATAATTTATATTATCAGACATTAGTAATAGCTCAAGAAAATGCATTGAGATCAGTAGAACGGATTCAAACTGTTCTAGACGGTGTAACTGATCAAACAGTTTTGGATACTTTCGATAAGTGTTTAAAATCTAGTACAAAACAAGGTTTAGAGGCATTAAACTATTTTATTTCTACTAACGAAAATCCATAAATTTGTCTTGACACCTTAAAGTTAAGACTATATAGTAAGGCACAAAGGAAAAAACTATGACAAACAAATATGAACAATTTACCAAAATCGTAGAAGCTATGGAAACAGATTTCGAAAAGTTTTACGATAAAGGTGTAAATGCAGCAGGAACCAGAGTTCGTAAGCATTTACAGGAACTAGCAGCACTTTGCAAAGAAGTACGTAAAGATGTTACTGATACCAAAAATTCACGTAAAGAATCAAAATAAATACATTTTTATACTAAGGAGTTTAAAATGGGTAGACTAGTAAGACAACGAGCAGCTAAGACACAAAAAGCTCAAAGACAAAAAGATACACGTAGAGCAAATAGTAAGCGTAGTAAGTAAAAATGGCCTACTCTGATCAAGTTGTCGATCATTACGAAAATCCTCGTAATGTTGGGAAATTAGATAAGAATGATCCGCAAGTAGGAACAGGGCTAGTTGGTGCTCCTGCTTGTGGAGATGTACTACAGTTACAAATTAAAGTAGAAAACGATGTCATCACAGATGCCAAATTTAAGACATATGGTTGCGGTTCGGCGATCGCATCTTCGTCGCTGGTCACTACGTGGCTTAAAGGAAAGAGTCTTGATGAAGCGGCACAAATTCAGAATACCCAAATTGCGGAAGAACTCGCGCTACCACCTGTCAAGATCCATTGTAGCATATTGGCAGAAGATGCAATTAAAGCAGCGTTAAAAGATTACAAAGAAAAAAATGGTGTCGTTAACTGAAAAGGCTGCTAAAAAAGTGCTAACGCACTTAGAAAAAAGAGGAAAGGGCCATGGTATTACTATTGGTGTAAGAACCACAGGTTGCTCTGGCCTTGCATATAAATTAGAATACATCGATGTACCTCCTGTGACTAGAGATTGGATGAAATACGATAGTCATGGTGTAACAATTTGGGTAAATGGTAAAGATTTACCCTATCTAGAAGGTTTAACAATGGATTGGAAAAGAGAAGGCTTAAATGAAGGCTTTGATTTTGTCAATCCAAACGAAAAGGATCGCTGCGGATGCGGCGAATCCTTTAGAATTTGACAAACCTAGTTTCCTAGTATATAATAGCTTTTTTAATTACAAAGGGCACTTTTATGAGTATGCATTTGCATCATCCATCTTTGTCTTTAAATGGCAAGAAAAAAGGTAAAAAGAAATGGGCATCAGCTGAGGCCAAAAGACAAGCTGAACAGTTGCAGGAATCTTGGAATGATATTGTAAAAAAATACGCTCCTTCAGTTAAGATATCTGCAACCAAGCCTAAGAAATTGTCTTATTCATTGAATGTTCCTGAAGAACGTTCGACTAAGCATATTCCAAGTGTAGACTCTGGAATTGGTAATGCTACAAAGGCCGCACCAAAAGTTTACACAGGAACTAAGGTTAAAGGCATTGCTACCATGCATAAAAGCAATGCTGTACCTGTTTTTACAGACGAAGAAGCTGTAGAAATTTCCAAAATGAGGCGAGGTTAAGTGCATAAGTATAAACTAGCACTTTTATCGGTGTCTAAATTGGATAATTATTTAATGTGCCTCGAAAATGGAGGTGCATTAAATTTTTTTAAAGGAGATGCCAACGGCCAAAAATTAAACAAAGACGGCGCTAGCGACGCCTGATCCAGCGTAAAGGAGAGAAAATATGATACGCATTATTAAATTTTTTACAATGTCTATGTCAATATTTGTCATAGCACTTTTAAGTCATAAAGTTATTTCAGCTAAGTTTGAACATCTGAAAGCAGAAAAGCAATACGTTAGCCCAATAACTGCCAAGATGAGACAGCATCAATTAGAATGTCTCGCACGTAACATCTACTACGAAGCAGGTTATGAGCCCTTCGAAGGTAAGGTTGCTGTAGCACAAGTAACTCTAAATAGAGTAGAAAGTGGACAGTTTCCTGGAGATGTTTGCCAAGTCGTATATCAAAAGAACATTGTATACGAAAAAGTCCTATGCCAATTTAGCTGGTATTGTGAACAAGCCAGTTTTAAGAAACCAGTCAATGGTGTGGTATATGCAGAAAGTATGGAAGTAGCCAAAAAAGTTTTATTAGAAGGATTTAGATTGCCCTCTGTAAAACAGGCATTATACTATCATGCAGATTATGTAAATCCGCGATGGAACAGAACTCCAATCGCAAAAATAGGTCGTCATATATTTTACAAATAAGAGGAAAAAATGGTTGAAACTTTGAAATTGAAATTAAAGAACTTTTTCAGTGCAACACTGTGGATTAGATTTATCCGAACTCACGCACCAAATATTTCAGCAGAAGCTGCTGGATGGTGTGCTGTAGTTCTGTTACATCTTGCAACCATTCCAACTTTGCTTGCTGTACTTACAGGACTAACAGAAAAGCTTCCTCCAGTTGATCTTATACTTTTCAGCTGGGTGGGTTTATTCTTGCTATTCTTGAAAGCTACAGTACAAAAAGATCTTCTTAATATTGTAACAATCGGGTTTGGATTCTTTGTACAAGCGTGTTTACTAGCACTCATTGTATTCAAATAACCAATATACTTGACCTAGAAAAGCCTCTACGTTAACATACGTTAGAGGCTTTTTACTGATAAATATTAGATAATTAAGGAGCATTAAAATGCCATCAGGATTTCAACAAAACATAAACCAACTAGCACCAGGTTTATATAGAGTAGTATTAACAATGGGTGCAGGAACAGCTACATGGAACGCTGCAAGTCCTGCCGATGGTGCTGTAAATCCATTTAACTGGGATTCTTACACAACAAAGCCTAGCTCAGATGCAAACGGACAAAGACTTGCTCGCGGAAATATGCGCTGGCAGTTCATTATTGAAGAAGTTTCCAAATACGCAGATGCGCAAATTCTTGATGTAGAAGTAACTAGTTCAGACACTACAGATGCAAACAGTGTTCCTTCGGCACTAGCGTTTACTGTTAAGTACGATAGAGATGCATTTGTACTTCCAAGTGTACAAGCAGTAACAACTACATTTACTCCTACAACTGGCGGCGCAGTTACGATTGATACTACAGCTAAAGCTATTCGCTACCTTGTAGGGCAAGCAATCGGTCGTAATGCATATACTAAAAAATTCAATACCTATAATGTAACTGCTGTTAGAGGAGAGTTACAATCTATTACTGTTAACAGACCTGATGCTGTTGCAGACATCTACGATGATGTAGCAGTTAATCTTCTTGACGGAACCGAATTAACATCAACAGTATAAAATTCTTATGATTCTAGCCTGGCTGTTACTTCTAACAGGATTAACACTTTCGGCGGTCGCAATTTACTACTCAGTAGTAGGTTTGGCCGCTATATTTTCCGCTGCTGTTATTCCAATCTACATCATGGGATCCTCTCTTGAGGTCGCCAAACTAGTTTGCGCCAGCTGGTTAAAAGCAAACTGGGAACGTGCCCCACGTTTCATGAAGATATACATGTCATTAGCTGTGATAATTTTGATGCTAATTACTTCAATGGGAATCTTTGGATTCCTGTCAAAGGCACATAATGATCAAAATTTAGTAAGCGGCGATGTGCAAAGTAAAATTGCAGTTTATGATGAAAAAATTGCAACAGAGCGTAGTAACATCGAAGCAGCCAAAAAAGCATTACAACAAATGGATGCACAAGTTGATCAAATGTTAGGTAGAACTGACACTGATCGAGGTGCAGAACGTGCAGTTCAAATTCGTCGTAATCAAGCCAAAGAACGTGCTGCTTTACAAGCAGATATTTCTAAGAGTCAAAAAGAAATTAGTAAGTTGCAAGCAGAACGTGCTCCTATTGCAGCCGAAGTTCGTAAAGTGGAAGCAGAAGTCGGACCAATCAAATATATTGCCAAGTTTATCTATGGTGATAAAGGTGCCGATGAGAATATGTTAGAGAAAGCAGTAACTTGGATTATTATTTTAATCGTTACTGTGTTCGATCCTCTTGCTGTTATTATGTTACTAGCCGCACAGATGACGTTCATGTGGTATAAGTCTCAAAAGGAACAGCAAGAAGAAGAAAAAGCCATTGAGGAATTTTTCGAAAAGGGAAAAGAAACTGCCCGTCATTTAGATGAAGAAGCAGAAAAAAAATCAATTACAGATTTAATTATTCCTCCAGTACCTTCTGAACACACTATCTGGGAAGATGCTTTGTCTTCGAGTAAAGCAGAAAACAAAGAGACTCAAGTTGAAGAAGTTGTTGAAGTGAAAGAAGAAACACCTCCAATGCCTTTAGAGCAGTGGAATGCAATGATTGAAGAAGCTGAAAAGGCAGTTGAGGAAGAAAAGTTAAAAGAAAGTGTTGCCAAAGGTGAGGCATATATTGATAGCGAAGGCAATGCAGTTGTTTTAGAAGAATCAGAAGAAGATTCAAAAAAAAAGAACTACATGATGAAAACGGATCAAGGACAAATACAAGTCAAGGAACAGGATATGTCCAAAATGCAGAACAAGGAGAAAACACAGTCTGGGGAAGAATAAACAAAGAGAAGACACATTCCAAAGACGAATTGTATGTACTATATAATTTGACTAACGAATTCAAAACTCTAAATGTTGACCCAAACGAAGATTTAGAGCTATATAACTTTATAGAAGAAACAAGAAAAAAAGGACCTCGTTTTAGTAATTACACACTAGATCGACTAGAAATATTTGTTAAAAAAATAAATGAACTTAGGAAAAATAACACTAATAACTCCACCGGACAAGCTCTTTAATTTAACTTTAAGTTACTTGTTGGTAAAACCTAGCGTTTCAGTAAAACAACAATTTCACACTATCTTAAGCAGATGTGTAGATGATATCAACGTTTTTATCTACGACGAACAAGAAAATGATATCGATTGGCTATTAAGTGTATCAGGTAATGTTGATGTAATTGTAGTTGATATTGATAACTGTGATACAACTACTAAAATGTTCGTAAGTTATCTATTAGCACAACCTAATACACATTACATTACAACAGACGAAACTACTCCTTATAATTTAATTAACAAAAATAGAATTTACAATTTAGAGCAAATTGCTGAAAAACTAGCAAGTATTGACGACGAGGACGAAGAAGAGGAAGAAGATGAATAAACCTAAAGGCACAGGCATTACTGCCAGAGAAGGTGAAGGAATAAATCAAATGTTGCGTCGATTTAAACGCAAAGTAGATGATGCCAAAATTTTAGAAGATTTAAGAAAAAAAGAATTCTACGAAAAACCTACCACTGCTCGCAAGCGTAAAAAAGGAGCAGCTCAAGCACGTTGGAGAAAAAAGTTGGAAAAAGAACAACTTCCTCCAAAACTCTATTGACAACTTTCTAAATTTCTGTTAGCATATAGACTCACAATTCTATAGAAAGTGTATATGCTAACAGACGTAATGATAGATTTAGAAACACTAGCAA
>JACCDW010687772.1_pt1 | contig 18835 bp, 17 predicted proteins | sample 7449781 | NCBI WGS metagenome assembly JACCDW01 (sample SAMN15323449, study PRJNA562643) | freshwater metagenome | isolation source: river surface water | place: USA:Blue River Watershed | collected 2017-08-18
AATCTTTGGAATTGAGCATATTCACCAATGCTAAAAAGATCCGGTGTCATTTTTTCCTGGAACCATTTGGTTAACTTAGCGTGTAAATCTTTCTTGAATTCATCAGGAAGGGCTAAAGGTGACATGAACGAAGGCCATCTCAAAATATTAAGATCTACATTAGGCTTATTAGCACCATATTTCTTTTTAAGCTCTATCATATCATCTAAAAAATCTGTTATGCTATAGAGGCATAAACTATTAATAGTCATCATAATAGTGAATGATCTAAGTTTTGCTCTTTCAAGAAAAGCTACGAGATTACTTCTCCACTTTTCATAGACTAAACCATCTCTAATGTATTCTGCATGAATTCCATATGATTCATTGCTGGTGTAAACATCCATTTCCTTGATAGGAAGCTGATGTGTTATTGCAATCATTTTTTCCAAGGTTTCTTCGTTCATTCCTAAATTGGAATTAACTGCAAATCTAAGTTCAGGCGAAGGATTGTTTTTAAGCACCTCCATAAAATCCCAGAAGTTATGACTTAATGAAGGCTCTCCGCCAGTAACCCTTATCTCCTCTAAATTTTTGGAAAGATCTGGCCACCATTCAAAAAATGCTGCAACGAAAGGATTTCTTTCATTGTGTTTACCGAATATTTCTGCCCAAGATCCATCACTACGATATGCACCTGCAGAATCGGATTTCATCTTTTGATATGGACCATGCTTTTGGATTTCTTTTCCCCAGGTAGTGCTATATCCTGCATTACAGTAGCTGCAGGCAAAATTACAAGTCCGATCAAAGCTTATCTCTAATGTCTTAAGAAGAACATCGTCAGTGTAATCCATTTCTGAGATTTTCTTAATATCATCTTCCTTATAAATTATACTTTTGTAAACACGATCAGATACGTTATTTCTTCCTATGTCTTCTATCTTCCAGCAATATGAACATTCCGCAGGTCTAACACCGGTCAGCATCATTTTTCTCATCTGCTTCTTATGCTTGGTATTATGAATTGCTGATGGATTATTTTTTATCTCCTCTAAATCAATTGGATGAGGTAGTGGTAAATGACAAGATCCTGTGTATCCATGTCCAAGATGTATACTAGCATTATACCACTTAGCAGCACAAAAGCTTTTACTTACGCTGTTTAGGTTTCTTTCTCTCCAATTAATTAATTCTTGCGACATATGTTCTTTTATATTTTATGAATGAAATTACAATTTCCTGTTGTGTCTACGTATTTACCAAATACAAATTCTTTAAAGTCATGATGACAAATAAGATCCCCGTCTTTAAATATCTCTATTTCGTGGACAGTAAATTCCCGATAATTTAGATTAAATCCGTTTTTAGGAAAATTTCCAGATCCGAATATTATATGAGAGTTCTCATCTCCTGCAATTCCTTTTTTTAGGAATTTAGTGATATATGTAACCTCGTCCAGGGTAACAGATAAAACACCACTTATTTTTTTGATGATTAATTCATACTTTTTGTTCAGCTCCCAATCGAAGTTTATGGTAATGTATTCAGGATCTGTATTTTTTTCTGTAACGATTAACATGAATCCGTAGTCCTCTAAATCAAATCCAAAATAACTAGGAAGCTTAGCAAAAAGTGTTCCTTTTTCTTTAACTGGCTCTTCCAGTTCAAATATTATTCTAAACTTGAAATCACCCTCGCTATCAAAAACTTTGTTAGCAGGATTTTCTATAAAATTGTTAGCCATTATATCTGGCCACATTATCCAAGGTTTACCTGATTCAATTTTTAACATTAGTATAAAAACTTTTCATTTCTGGGAATGTTTCTAAAAAACTTGTTCCTCTTCTTCTATCATGTTCATCGACAAATGCTACAAAATCTTCCCGATTTTTTTCGAATTCGAAATCATCTTCTGATATAGCATAATCATAAATTCTTCTTATTTTTTGGATCTCGACATTAGAGAATCCGTAATATTCCCTTGTGAATTCTGGAGCTGCGTAATAAAAAGCTTTCTTTGCTGCCTTCATGATTAATTCCTTGTGTTCCTTATCTAAGATTTTTACCGATTGATGTGTTGGCCATCTCAAATAAGATGTATCAAGTTGGATAGCAGAAATCCAATATCTTTCGTTATTTTGATATTTCTTCTTTAACTCAAAAATTCTCTCTATTAGTTTCTCATATCCAAAAACAGAAAGAGCGTTAAAAGTTGCCATAACATTAATAGTAACCTTGGGTAGTTTAGAAAGAATATATTCTATATTTTCCATGAAGAGGTCAAAATCCAATCCATGTCTAATATATTCTGCCTGTTTTCCCATCGATTCGCAGGAGGTAAAAATTATGAATTCATTTACTCTATTCTCGTTTATTATTTTCTCTGCAATAGACACAAAGTTTTCAACTAGGGATTTAGGCACTCCTAAATTCGTGTTGATTGATATATTAAGATTTCTATTAGGGTTTTCAGATTCCGCAATAAAATTCAGAAGCTTCCACGTGTCCTTGGATAGGAGGGGTTCGCCTCCTGTAATTCTAAAAGTATGTAGATCATTATAAAGATCTGGCCACCATTCCCAAAAAGCATCTACATAAGGATTATTCTCCGAATGCTTATATGGCATCTGATCGGTCTCTTTGAACCATTCTAGGTTATTAAAATTTCCAGAAGTGGGATATGGTCCATATCTTTCGATCTCTTCCATCCATTTCGAGGAAAACATTGGACTGCAGTATGAACATTTAAAGTTGCATGTGTTTGAAAAATTAACCTCAGCATATTTAGGATTATAATTTTCCGTCCATCTTTTAGATGTGATATCTTCAAGAAAAGGCAAAGACCACGGTTCAGAACTTTTAAAAACCCTGTCAGAAAATGAAGATGAAGAATCTTCTATTTTCCAGCAATAGTTACATTCCTCTGGCTTATCTCCAGACAACATTTCTTTTCTTGCTTTTTTCTTTACCTTGGTATTATGAAGAGCAGTTGGATTATTTTTCAGCTCTTTCAAAGAAACCTTGTGTGGGATTGGATGGTGACATGAATGCGTCATTCCATTATGCAGGTGCATCGTCACTTGTGTCCACTTAGCAGCGCACATTCCACACCCGATATTATCTAATTTTTTCTTAGTTTCTTCGTATCTTATATGTTCAGACATTAAGCTTTACAGTTTATTAACAGGGTGTTGGTTAAAACTTCCTTTGCAGAAACCAATTCATATTTCATATTATTGAACCCGTCTTTTTTATAATTGATGCTTTTTCTCTGCATCTGAGTCACGAATCTTTTTTCGTTCCTTGCTGTCGTTTCCCCCTTTGCCCATCTATTATTGACTAATCCTTCATCAACATGAGGAAGGCATTCAAAGCTTCCTTCCCTTCTATACGGAATAGGCATATCAGTTACCTTAATTGCTTTCTCTACTATTTCCAGATTATAAGCTCTTGCTCCTACTCCTCCGACTAAATCCTGGACTTGTCCTCCATTAACAGAATCAAATTTGAAATGCATGACTGGCTTCTTTTTCCCGTCATGAAATTTAGAAACATCCTTAGGGTCTTTTACTGCTTCGTTGAATATCATTAATTCAGCTATTTCACCTCTGAAGAAAATAGGATTTTCTTGATCGTCATTGTGTCCAACAAAGGAAGGACTTTTATCATTATATTGAAATAATTCCTCGTTAATCAGGGTCGATCTATTTTCTTTGGTTCCTTTTTCGTTGTATCTTCCCAATTCATCATTAATAAAGAAGCTAAATCTGTTATTGGATGAATTATATGATGTAGTAACCCATGACCAAACTGAATCGTCTCTTTTTATCCAGTTGTAAACCTGTCCACCGTCGCCATCAAAAAGCATGTTTGTAACTGCTCTTGAGTTATTGAATGATATACAATATGGACTATATGATTGCTTTCTAAAAACAGGAAATTCTATAAATTTTTTATCTTCTGTTCCTATTAACCAATCTTTGTATTTTTCAGGTTGTTGCTCTGGATTAAATAATACACATACAGTATGATCCGATCCTAGAAGTTTATTTATAGATTTTATCCAGGGGATTTCAACATAAGCATCATCTCCATTGAATCTTGCAAATTTTCTTTTTCTATATTTTTTATAAACACGACAATTGGTATATCCTTCAAAATGACATCGATAAAAAAGATCGTCGTCCTCCATTCCCCAATCCCAATAGTCATTAGAATATCCATTTGTTTTTAACACATGTTCCTTTGTAAATAGAACTACACCTCCAAAATATTGCTCATAGTTTAATTTAAAATCATATTTTGAAAGTTTAGTTGCTATGTGAACTGGTGAATCTTCTGGGTAGGAATAATCACACTCATCATCTAAAGGAACCATATCAACGTCATGCCATGCTATGTAATCACATCCGTCATCAAATGCATATTTAGCTGCAATGTTTTTCATTAATCCTCTATTGAATAACTTATCATCCACCTGATGAGCAACGTAAAATTTGTGATCAATTCCTTTTTTATCTAGAAACTCTCCAAGCTTTGACGTGAGTTGTTGCAAGTGCTCAAATCTATTTCTGTATGGGATGCATATTCCAAGTTTGTGTTTCATATTCCTATTTTAACATGCGTTATATTATTCTCCCTAGATCTTCCATGTTCTACAAATTGTAAATCTGAAAGGCCGTCTTCGGAAACATTGGATTTATTTTTTAAAATCTCATTGTGATATCTTAATTGATTCCATCTTGTTGATTGATCTTTCCATTTGTTATTGAAGAATCCGTTCTCTTCGTGTTTAAGAGAATGGAAAGTGGAATTTCTTCTGTGGGGTATTTTTACCTGAGTATATTTTGGTAACTTAATATCTTTAATTTCGCAATTAAATATCTTTCCGTCGTTGCCGTTACCGGAGAGATCAATCATCTTATATTCCTCTATATAATTAGCAGTATACAAAACCTTGAGTAAATTATTCTTTTTATAATCGGAAAATTTCAATCCAGTACATAGATCTGAAACCTCTTTAGCTTCCATCGGTTTTTGTATAACAGCAAAGGTGTCGATAGTTCCCTTGAAAAAATTCTGGCTCCATGCTCTTTTAGGATTTGATGCACCTAAATAGAAAGATTTCTGATTCTCATAGGGAAATAACTCTTCATATTGATCAGTTTCTCCCAATAGAACACCATCTTGATAAATGAAAACCTTTTTCTTAACTGGATCGAAAACTGCACATATGTTTGTTTGATATGGCTCTATTATTTCAGAGTTTAGATATAAAGGTCTTTTTTCAGAATCATATGTTGAGAAATGGTATCTTTTGAAAGAATTATATGCTATCAACGTGTCTGTACCAAATCCAGGCAAGCAAAATGCAGTAAAGAAATCTGACTCTTTTTCAAAATCGTAAGAAAGATCTCCTGGTCTAAATGAAATGAAAATTGTTGCTCCTGATTTAAGATCAAAATTATTTTTACCCACCACATAAGAATCTAATCCATTAAAAGTTAGAGCCTTATAATCGGTTTTAGAATTCTCTAAATATGAAGTATCTAATTCACATCCATTGATCTCACATCTTAAAAAAAGATCATCATCTTCAAATCCCCATCCCCAATACTTATTTGAATATCCATTGATTCTACGAAATTCCCTTTCCGGGAAAATTGTCACACCACCAAAATATTGGTCGAAAGATTCTTTCTTTTTGCCTGTTTCGGATTCAAAAACATTTTTAGCTAGATGGATAGGATATTCGGAATAGCTGTAATCCACATCATAAGGAATCAGATCCACATCATGAAATACTACATATCTGCATCCCATTTTTTTAGCGTACTTGAAGCCTATATTTAAAAGCATCCCACGATTGAAGAGCTTAGCATCATCTTGCTCCACTACTATCAACTCAAAGGGTATACCTTTCTTTTCCAAATATTCAGAGATTCTTGCTTTGAATATTTGAAGCTGCTCGTACCTATTCCGGTAAGGAACTATTACCCCTAACTTCTGCATCTACGTTCAGATTACTATTTTTTGTTTGCTTTAAAAATTCATAAAGATAGTGCTGGATTCTGTCACTCCACTCATCCTTATCTACATCTACAATCCACATAGAAAGATCCTCCAGAGAAGTAGCAATTTTTTCTAAAGCTCTTACTTTTCTTGTCTCTAAAGCTATTAGATCGTGAGATGGTTCGCCTGCAGGTTTTTTTGATGTTGCCATTTTGTTTAGATTGATATTATTTTTCTTAATAATTTATTCCAATTTTTATAGTCCCCATAATAAGAAACATCGTGCTCAAACATAAATTCATCATTTTCGATGTCTATTTTAGATTTGTTCTTTATTATAGTATCATACATGAGTTTATATTCATCGGAAAATGAATAATCTTTCCCAACCTCAGCAACCGCTTTTATTCTTTCTAAGCAACTTGAATCCCATTTAAAATGATGGACTTGCACTGAATATTTTTCAGGTGGTGCGATCAGCGGATGATTCCATCCTTGCCATCTCCATGTGGTTTGTCCTAAGATTTTTGCATAATGCTGTCCTGGTGTAATTTCAACACTACCTTTAATGAAGCAGATCTTATTGGGACAAGCACCACTCATAGGATATCTAAAAAATCCTGCCATAGGGAATTGATCAAAGATAGGAATGTCTCGTTTTAAAACTGGAAAATTTCCATTCATTCCTATTCTATCAATAAATCCCCCTCTAACTATCTCCCATCCGTTTTCCTCACAATCATATTTGATATCTCGTAACGATTCTGAATATAAATGAAACTCGTCAACGTCTGCGATTACCCACCAGTCATTTGGTTTTTTCGACGTGTGTTTATTATAAAGCTCAGTAACCCTGTTCCAATCAAATATTCTATCATAGACTGATTCAACTATCTTTACCTTATTATTCTTAGCTATTTCTTTCTTGATCCTTTTGGTTAAATCCGGATGGAGATCTGATTCATATGCCACAATTTCTATTCTATCGACCATCCCAGAATAATGCTCGATAAAATGAGGTACTAATTCAATCCCGTGTCCTATGACAGATATGAGTCTTATCATTTCTTCTTTCTTTTAAATAGGGTTATACCTGATGAGGAAGGTTTAGATTTTAGAATTCCGTAGTTAAAAAGATTGAAACTTTCCCAATCATTATCAATGAAATCATTCACGAATAAAGAGGGACCAGAAAAATCGTGAAAATCCTTTTTCTGATCTTCAGTTATAATAAAATTCTGAGAATATTTAGAATCGGTATCATGTATTATAATTAATCCATGCTCTGACATGATATTCTTATATAGCTCAAAGTCTAGGGAAACCCCTTCATATGAATGATCCCCGTCTATAAATAGAACATCTATCTTAATATCCTGGGTTACAAAAAAGTCATAATATGCCCTTTCTGAGGTTTCTTTAACAAATCTCGGGTAGAAATGGGATCTAAAAAATCCGTCCTCCGAGTCTATGCTAGACTGTCCACCTATTCCGTTGCACGGATCTACCACGTAGGTTGCTCCAATGTCTCCCCAATTATAATCCGGATTTCCCTCAAAAATACCATTCCTGTGGAGGTCTATTCTGGCCTGGGTCATAATCCTGGGGATAAATCCTCCCCCACTTCCTATACAAACACAATTCTTAGCCCTCATGAATTGGACTAAGGCATAAACTATCATGCCATCACCCAGATCTAAATCAGTAGCTCCGTGTGACCATCTGAAGGGTACTGGAATTTCCCCATCATTGGTTAAATTATTTTTAATATAGTCAGAATTTAGAACCATCCCAATATCTTATTGATTTATTATGAAAGATTTCAGTTTTTCGAAACTAATTAAGGGGATTTACCTATTACATTTTAGATTACCGAAGTTTCAATTTACATTTACACCATGGGAAAAAAGATAATGACTATAGGAGACGTGCATGGCAGAGATACGTGGAAATTTTTGACCCATGGAAGTAGCTATGAATTTGAGCAATGGGCGATTATGGTTACCAATGGTGCTGATCCTAATGATGAATTATTTAAGGCGGATTACCCATACTTTGGTGTAGATAAGATTGTTTTTATCGGGGATTACGTGGATAGCTTTACAATTAGTAATGTTGGGATCAAGAAAAATCTCGAGGATATCATCCTTTTCAAAAAGACATTGCCTGATAAAGTGGTTTTGCTTTGGGGAAATCATGATGTTCAGTATTTTATACCCAATCAAATTTGTAGTGGATATAGACCGGAGGCAAGATGGGATTTGCAAATTCTGTTTGAACACAATATGAACCTTTTCCAAATGGCATATCATAAGGGGGATTATTTGTGGACCCATGCTGGTTTATTAAAGCCGGTTCTAAATGATATGCTTAAACACTATCCAGAATTAAAAGAACTTGAAAAGGAAGGTGACATTCTGAATGAAGCATTTAAAATGGAGATCCCACAAATATTTCAGGTGGATGGAGCAAGCGGGGGATGGAGCATGTATGGTGGTCCGCTTTGGACTAGACCAAAACAACTGGAAGAATATGGGGTAGATCTAAATCAAATAGTAGGACATACCCCACAAGATAGATTAGTAGAGAAAGAAAACAAAAGAGGATATAAAATATGGTTAACTGATTATATTGAATACAACGAAGAATCCGATATAATGCCATTTGTTCTAGAGATATGATATCGAAAAAAACCAAAGAGAGAGCTAAAAAAATAATCGATGGGACATATACACCTCCAGAGAAAGATAAGGTGGTATTAACCTTTGAAATAACAGAGAAGCAGTATAAAAAATACAAGCGATGGAGAAACGCTAAGAAAAAGAAAGAGGGCGAACTTTATGTTGGTGCTATCGGTGGTGCTTATACATTTTGTTTTACTCCGACAGGAATAGGGGAAATTGTAACAGCGAAAGCAGCAGACGGAGAAGAATTAGATTTAACTGATTATGACACGTGGTAGAAAAAATATACAGAAATAGATGAAGATAATATTTTTAGATCATGACGGGGTAATTTGTCTTTCGAATAATTGGGGAGGTAGGCACAAGAAGCAAAAGGAATACGGTCGTAAGATGAGTCAAGAAATCAAAGAACTCCCAGTTGAAGTCAGATTTGATAACTTTGACAGGAAGTCAATTGATATTCTGAATTCTATCTTAGAAGAAACAGAAGCGGAAATAGTGGTTAGCTCAGACTGGAAACGCTGGGCGACAGTTGAAGAACTTGGCGAATATTACGAATCTCAGGGAATCATAAAAAGACCAATAGACTCGACAGCATTTTTTAAGGATCTCCAGGCTGCTGGTAAAATCCCAGGATTTGATGATTTTGCATGGGAGAGATACAGTGAACTAGAGCAGGAAAGACATTTTGAAATTCTAGATTGGCTAAAAAATCACCCAGAGGTAACTCATTGGGTAGCGATTGATGATTTGAATATGGGTATACCAGTCAAAACTCATCATTATGGAGATTTTGATAGAGAATGGGGTTTGACAAATTTTGTTTGGACCCCGCAAATGACTGAAGGAATTAAACAATCAGGAATTAAAGAAAAGATTTTACAATTTTTAATATAATCTATATGGAATACGTAATTGTTTTTGGAATAATATTTTTAGTGTGTGGGATCATATCTGGGTTCTGGGTCAGGGGAATTGATTACATGAAAAAAAATCATCCGGATTATACGGGTGAAGATTTTCTAAATTGGGACAACGAAGATATAGATGACGAATTTAGCAGACAATCAAAGAATAATAATAAAAAATCATGAAAGAAGTACTCAAAAAATCATTCTCAATTAGATCTCTAGAACCATTTCTGGTAGGGATTTTCATCATTCTATTACTAGAATATGTTGTTTATCCAGGATTAACAACGGCAAATACAATCATCAATTTGTTATCTGGAGGATTGACTCTTGGTATATTGATATTTCTTTATTATTATTTAAGAATTAAGATCATCGATAAAAAAAATCTAGATGAGATAGAATCAGGGGAAACTGAATTGGATTATGTTCCTTTAAAGGAAACAAAAAGAAAAAAGGTAGTGATTAAAAAACAGACAGTCAAAAAAACAAAATAATATGGAGTCGTTTGAAGAAAGGTATGCTCGCCAAAGGAGAGAGCGTGAAGAACAAGAAAAACAAGAACAATTAGAATCACAATTAAAACTAAAAAAAATGATTAAAACAATCGGTGTTGCTGTAGCAGGATTTTTTCTGCTAATTTTTTTATTTATGTCTTGCGAAAGAATTGATGCAGGACATGTTGGTGTTAAGGTGAATCAGTATGGCGATAACAAAGGAGTGGATGATGTAGTAGCAGTTACCGGTATGGTATTCTATAATCCATTAACTACAAAGGTGTATGAATTCCCTACATTCATTCAGCACAAGGAATATAAAGATCAGAACTCATTCATTGTAAACTCAAAGGATGGTTCGGAATTCAGTGTATCTCCTATTATGAACTATTCGGTACAAAGAGAGAAGGTTCCTGCAATCTTTAGTAAGTATCGTAGACCTTTAGAAGATATTGAGGAGGGATTCTTAAAGACCGCAGTGTATGATGCATTCAGATTAGCAACTAACAAATATACGGCTGATGAATTAATTAGCAATAGAGCAGTATTTGAAGTAGAAGTTCGCAGATTATTAGACGGACAACTGTTGAAGGAAGGATTTGTAATTAATCAATTTACATCTAATCTGATTTATCCAGAGACATTTAAGAAATCAATTGAAGCTAAGAACAATGCGGTTCAAGCAGCTTTAAGAGCAGAGAACGAGGTTAAAACAGCAGAAGCACAGGCTAAGATTAAGGTTGCAACTGCAGAGGGTAATGCACAAGCTATGTTAACCTCTGCAAAGGCAGAAGCTGAAGCTAATAGACTTAAACAACAAACATTAACCCCGTTATTGTTACAACTTGAATGGATCAATAAGTGGGACGGTAAGCTACCAGTTTATGGACAAGCTCCTATGCTTTATAAGCCAGTGAATTAGTTACTAAATCATTCAATATAAGCGAAACAAAGAGATTGCGTTGATATATAAACTTCGCAATCTTTTATTTTCGGGGGTGTTTGGTTTTGACAGACTCCGGTAGTTCTTTGAGATGATGCAGGCCGAGTTAGTATTGGAAACTCGTTAATCACCTATACAAACGATAAATGACGTAGAATTATCTACAATGACCTTCGAAGATGCTATGGCATTCGTTGGTGCTGATTACGCAGTAGCTGCCTAATCTCTCCCGCACACATCGTGGGACTTAAAATAGAATGTGAACCCAGGTGGAAAAGTGATTGAACCCGAAATCGAATCACCCATTGTTTATTGGTTGCCGATGGTGAATAACCAACCGAATATTTTGTTAGATAAGAAAAACTAACTAAGCCTGTGAATGAGTTGCTTTGAACAGGTGGACTGGACACGGGTTCGACTCCCGTCACCTCCACAAACATCGTGGAGTAGAGCAGTGGTAGCTCGTTGGGCTCATAACCCAAAGGTCGCAGGTTCGAATCCTGCCTCCGCAACCAAAGAAAGTTGGTAGCATACTTATGTATGACACGTTCCGGCTTCGGTCTATGATCGAAGGTGTCAAAAAGGAAGACGTCTCCGAGGTCAAATTCCCATAAGTCCCTGCTACCTTTTTTGTGGGTATATACATGGTAAAAAAAATTAAGATGGTTACGATTACGCAAAAAGCTGCAGAAAAAATTAAAGCTCTCATTCAAGAGGAAGGGGGCAATAAATCTTATTTAAGGGTAGCGGTAAAAGGAGGAGGATGTAGTGGTTTATCCTATGATATGTCTTTAGATTATCAAATAGCGGACAAAGACACTATGTTCGAGGACAAAGGAATTAAAATTCTGGTTGACAATAAGTCCCTGCTTTATCTATACGGAACAGAATTGGAATTTTCAGACGGATTAAATGGGAAGGGATTTCAGTTTGTTAATCCAAACGCTTCTCGTACTTGCGGATGTGGAGAAAGCTTTGCAGTTTAGCTTGATATATAGTATCAAATAGATCAGAAAGTAAAGATGATAAAAGGATTTAACCAGTACATCAACGAGCAGTATTCAAATCCACAGGAGATGATTGACATTAAATATGGAAATCCTCAAAAGTGGCAGAAGGAATCAATGGATACTGGATCTAATCTTTTAAACGAAGTTAAGAAATCGGATTTATGGAAGATCTGGACATCTAGTGTTCCCCCTAATCAAAATTCTGACGAGGTTAAAAAAGATTTAGAGGGTTTGGTTATGCTTGGAAACTCTTTAACAGAAGAAGAAAAAGAATTTGTAGCAGATTCAGAAAAAGATATGCTAGATCTTTTCGAAAAATTTTTAAAATTGAACGGGGTAGACCAAATTAAAAAAGAAGACCTAGAAAAGATAACAGACGAATTAGATCCTATTACATTCACCTTGAAATATGAATTTAATTACCCTAGGCCACTTCAATTAGCACTTGCCCATAATATTCCTTTATATCCGGAACAGCCAACTAATGCTTGTAGTCCAGCGTATCCCTCTGGACATTCGATTGATGCTTTTGTTATTGCTGGTCTTTTAAGCAAAAAATATCCCCAACTATCAAGAGATATCTCAAGCCTAGCTGAGAGAATGTCAAAATCAAGAAATCAAGGAGGTATTCACTTCTCATTTGATTCTGAGTTTGGCAGAAAAATAGCAGAAGACATTCTTTCCCTAAACATTTTATCTCTTTAATTTCTAGGTTAATCCCTAAATGCGGGAATTATTGAATATATAGGAGGAGACCGTTAATGGTTTCGCAAATATCTCCTATAAAATGTCAACATTATTACTTCGAAGTGTAAAAGGATCAGAGTTAACAGAGGCTGAAATGGACGGAAACTTGACGTTTTTGAATGATCAGGCTCTTGTGAAAAGTCCTGTAGTTTCTTCTGTTTCTTTGGGTGCTATCAGTGCTGGTGATACTATATCTTTGAACACCACTTTAAATCAGTTTATAGAACAACTATTAGTTGCAACCTATAATCCAACATTAACTGCTCCTTCTTTTTCTTTAAGCAATAATGCAGGATCATTAAGAAAAATTGGATCAGTGATTAATGTTCTTCTAACATTTAATTTTAATCGAGGATCTATCCTAGGAGCAAATAATCCAACTGTTTGGGATCCTGCAGTACTTCAGAATTACAGAGCAGGTAGTGCAACGTCATATACTATTAATTCGACTACCCAATCAGGTAATACCCTTACTGTTACAAATCATACAGTTGTATCTGGAAATAATACCTTCAGTGGAACAGTTACTTATGGAACAGGATCTCAGCCTTTAGATAGTGACGGAAACCCATATGATTCTCCACTATCCGGGGGAACGTCCTCGTCCCAAACAACATCCTTCGAAGGGGTATATCCAATTTTTGCAACAACTTCTTCGATTGGAACATTATCGGAGCAAGGTTTATATTCTATGATTTCCGGAAATGCTATAGAATTAACACTTGTGGCAGAAACTGGGGGGGATAAACAGAAATTTGAACTTCCAAATAGCTGGGTTACTAGCAGGCCATTAACTAAGATCGAATATTTCAATACAGTAAGTAATCAATTTGATACGACAAATAAAATTTCAGACTTTACTGTAACGACAGTTTCAGAGACAGTTGAGGGTAGCTCGATAACTTATAAAAGATATACAAATTCTGCTGCCGATAGGGGTCAATTAAAGATAAAGTTAACATTCTAATCCAACAAAAATGATCGGAATCGAACTAAATATATACGGATAGCATAAAACAAATTAAAACAGATAATGGCTAGAATACCAGGAACATTTGAAGCATCTTATAATTTTGAACCGAAAATAGCGGGAGCCTTTGATGCGAGAACACTAGTACCTAGCTATGCAGATCTTTTAAGCTTCACTTCGGATAATTATTTAGTCAACGGTTTTACCGTTGCTGTTTATGATGCGGATCCCAACTTAAGAGGGATTTATCAATTAATAGACAAAGACAATCTTTCCAACCCGGCAAGCTGGGAAAGGATTGGAGCAGTTGGTGGTACAGGAACATCGGGAACCTCCGGAACAGGAGCTTCTGGAACTTCAGGAACCTCCGGAACTGGTGCTGCTGGTACCTCAGGAACATCTGGTCAAGACGGGGCTTCTGGAACATCAGGAACATCAGGAACTTCTGGGCAGGACGGCGTTGCAGGAACTTCAGGAACCTCCGGAACTGGTGCTGCTGGTACTTCAGGAACATCTGGTCAAGATGGAGCTTCTGGAACATCGGGTACTTCAGGAAGCGGATCACCAGGTACTTCTGGAACCTCAGGAACCAGCTATGTTGTAAATACCCTCTATTGGGAACACGGGAATAATTCAGTTGCTGGCCAGATGTCTGCTTCGTATTCTTCTTCCAATACTATTTCAACATTAACTTACATATATTTAAATCAGACATCATGCGATTCTTCTGGTACTCCCCTAACAACTAATTATGCTCTTTCTTGGCTTAATGGATTAATTATAGGAGAAAATATTACTGTTCAAGGTGTCACCTCACCTTTAAACACAAGTCAAACCATAGTTCTTAATGTAACTTCGATATCAGATGATGGGGATTATTGGACAATAGGGGTTTCTGTTGTTTCTTATTTACCCCCTACACCTTCCACATTACAGGACGTATATGCAATAAGTTACATTCCATCTTCAGGTACATCAGGTACATCCGGTACTTCAGGAACTTCTGGAACATCCGGCGAAAATGGTACTTCAGGTACTTCTGGAACATCGGGAACCTCTGGTGAAACAGGAACTTCTGGAACATCCGGCGAAAATGGTACCTCAGGAACTTCCGGTGAAACCGGTGCATCAGGAACATCAGGTACCTCTGGACAAGATGGGCAATCTGGTACTTCAGGAACTTCTGGGCAATCCGGTACATCAGGAACTTCCGGGGAAACTGGTACTTCAGGAACTTCTGGCCAATCCGGTACATCAGGAACTTCCGGGGAAACCGGTGCTTCGGGTACTTCAGGCACTTCAGGCACATCTGGACAATCCGGTACCTCAGGAACATCAGGAGAAACCGGTGCTTCTGGTACATCCGGTACTTCAGGACAATCCGGTACCTCAGGAACATCAGGAGAAACCGGTGCTTCTGGTACCTCAGGTACATCTGGCCAATCCGGTACATCAGGAACTTCAGGACAGGATGGACAATCAGGTACCTCAGGAACTTCCGGACAATCGGGTACCTCAGGAACATCAGGAGAAACTGGTGCTTCTGGTACATCCGGTACTTCAGGACAATCAGGAACTTCTGGAACATCAGGAGAAACCGGTGCTTCTGGTACATCCGGTACTTCAGGACAAACTGGAACATCAGGACAATCTGGTACTTCTGGAACTTCAGGTCAGGATGGACAATCCGGTACTTCAGGAACATCTGGACAAGATGGACAGTCTGGAACTTCAGGAACTTCTGGGCAATCTGGTACTTCTGGAACTTCTGGAACTTCTGGAACATCGGGAGAAACCGGTGCTTCTGGTACATCCGGTACTTCCGGTACTTCGGGACAAACTGGAACATCAGGACAATCTGGTACTTCAGGAACCTCAGGTCAGGATGGACAATCAGGTACCTCAGGAACTTCAGGACAGTCTGGTACATCAGGTACATCAGGTACATCTGGTCAATCTGGTACATCAGGAACATCAGGAGAAACTGGTGCTTCTGGTACATCCGGTACTTCAGGACAAACCGGAACATCAGGACAATCTGGTACTTCAGGAACTTCAGGTCAGGATGGACAATCCGGTACTTCAGGAACTTCAGGACAGTCTGGTACATCAGGTACATCTGGTCAATCTGGTACATCAGGCTCTTCTGGTACGTCCGGTCAATCTGGAATTGCTGCTGGTCAAATATACTACTTTAATGAGAGTCAAAATTCTGATGTAAGTGGTTATAAAAATTTACCGACGGATCCTACCTCAGCTTCTCAGCAAACTGTAACAACTAATTTAACATCAGGACAACAAAACGTACTTGTTTCTGATTACATAACTCCTCAATTGGGATTTTCAGTAATTCCTGGGGGTACTCAAAGATTTCATTTACATTATTTAAAGCCAGCAACTAATGATGATATAGATGCTTACGTTGAAATACAATTAGCAGATTCTTCAGGTACTCCTATAGGTCCAACAATTCAATCTAATATAGCTCTAATAGGATGGGTTAGCGCGGTCGTTCCTGTAGAAGTCAATGTTGATATTATATTGTCAACAACAACGATTGATCCGACAAATAGAATGATCGTTAGATTGTATGCAAGTAATAATGATGCAACTGCACATTCACTTGTTTACTATACGGAGGGAAACTCTTATTATTCGTTTGTATTAACATCAACTGGAGCACCTTCGGGTACATCAGGTACATCAGGTACCACTGGTACTTCAGGAAGTTCTGGATCCTCGGGTACCACTGGTACTTCAGGAAGTTCTGGAACATCGGGTAGTTCGGGTACGTCAGGAGAAACGGGAACATCCGGAACTTCGGGACAGACCGGTACATCAGGAACATCTGGACAAGATGGACAATCGGGAACATCAGGTACATCAGGACAAACCGGAGCTTCTGGTACATCCGGAACTTCGGGACAAACTGGTGCTTCTGGAACATCAGGCACATCTGGACAAGATGGACAATCTGGTACTTCGGGTACTTCAGGACAATCAGGTACTTCTGGAACCTCTGGAACTTCCGGAACAGGATTTAATACCATATCAAATTATGCGGATAATAGGGTTTTAACTTCAGATGGAGGGGTAAATACTGCTAATGCAGAGGAAACTTTGACCTTTAACGGTTCAACATTAACTTTATCAACATCTCCATTAGATACGCCGTGGTTAGATAATCGATTAACAAAAAAGACCGGAGTTTCTTTGACCAATTTCTCAACATCAGTAACGGTTCTTACCCTAAGTAAATCTACTGTAAATCTTCTTTCTATCGATTATTGGGTAAGAACCCAATCATCACCTTATAAAGGAAGGGGTGGATCTATAATAATTGCTTATGATTCGTCAAGCGATGATGTGAGGATTGGGGAAACACAAACAGGATATTTTTCTGCTGACACCTCATCCGCTATAATATTTACCGCAGCAAAGGATTCAACAAATCTTTATTTAAAGGTGGCTTTAGAAAATTTTGATCATATTGATGATGATCCAGCTTACACAGAAACATATGATCTTGTTTTAAGTGTGAAAAAAATAGGAATAATTTAAAAATAGAAAGATGCCACGTATAACATTACCAGTACAACTAGCTTTTCGAACGATAACAGCGAATAGTCCTCTTTCAGGAAATTCATATACAGTTTATGATGTTGTTAATCCCGTAACTGTAACTCTTCCCGCTGCTTCTAGTAGTTTGGAATATGTTCTTTATGTAAAAAATTCAAGTTCTGGTAATGTAACAATAGCATCTAACGGTGGAAATATTGATAATAGTTCAACCTTAACTCTTTCTACCGGAGAGAGCGTTGAAGTTATTTCAAACGGAACACTTTGGAGAACATTAAGTAGAGGAATAGCTGGAACATCAGGTACTTCAGGAAGTACCGGAACTTCGGGCTCTTCTGGCTCTTCTGGCAGCACAGGTACTTCTGGATCTTCGGGGACTTCCGGTACATCTGGTTCCTCCGGTAGTACAGGTACGTCAGGAACATCTGGACAGGATGGAACATCGGGTACTTCTGGACAAACAGGAACTTCTGGTACCTCAGGAAGCTCAGGTTCAACCGGATCTTCTGGTACTTCCGGAAGCTCAGGACAGTCTGGTACCTCAGGAACGTCTGGTGAAACCGGTACTTCAGGAAGCTCAGGCTCAACCGGATCTTCTGGAACATCGGGAACATCTGGACAAACAGGGGCTTCAGGAACATCAGGTACTTCTGGGCAAACTGGTACTTCCGGAACTTCTGGAGAATCTGGACAAGCAGGAACTTCAGGAACCTCTGGGCAAACAGGAGCCTCAGGTACATCAGGTACTTCTGGACAATCCCCTACAGTATCAGGATCAAATGACCAACTTTTGACTTCCAACGGATCAGGAGGTATAAATGCAGAATCTCTTTTAACCTTTGACGGTACTAAATTAAGTATGCTTTACCAATCTGGTGATGAAGGTGGTGAAATATTTCTTAACAAGTCTGCTACTAACTCCACTATAAATGGTGGTATAACTATTGATGTTTGGCAAGATAGATTAAGAATTTTTGAACAAGGGGGAACTGCAAGAGGGGCTTTTATTAACCTTACAGCAGCTGCTGCTGGGGTTGGTACTGATTTATTAGCTGCGGGAACAGCAGGTACCTCAGGAACTTCTGGACAAAACGGGTCATCAGGAACTTCAGGTCAATCTGGTACTTCAGGATCAACTGGTACTTCAGGATCTTCAGGAACGTCCGGTGAATCTGGTACTTCTGGATCAACTGGCACTTCAGGAACTTCTGGTCAATCTGGTACTTCTGGCTCTTCAGGATCAACCGGATCTTCAGGATCAACTGGTACTTCTGGATCAACCGGTACATCAGGATCTTCTGGCACTTCGGGTCAATCTGGTACTTCTGGCACTTCGGGTCAATCTGGTACTTCTGGCACTTCAGGTACTTCTGGCTCTTCAGGATCAACCGGTAGCTCAGGATCAACCGGCACTTCAGGTACTTCTGGCTCTTCAGGATCAACCGGATCTTCCGGATCAACTGGTACTTCTGGATCAACCGGTACATCAGGATCTTCTGG
>JACCDW011502105.1_pt1 | contig 18832 bp, 23 predicted proteins | sample 7449781 | NCBI WGS metagenome assembly JACCDW01 (sample SAMN15323449, study PRJNA562643) | freshwater metagenome | isolation source: river surface water | place: USA:Blue River Watershed | collected 2017-08-18
CTATTGCTGAAGTATTACCCGATGCGGAAGAAGTCATAAAGTACGGAATTCCCACCTTTACCGTAAATGGCAAAGGAGTCTTCGGTTATGACGGGTTTAAAAAACACAACAGTCTCTTTCCCTACAGTGGATCATTTAATGAGATTTTCAAAGATGAACTCAAAGGTTACGAACAAACAAAGAGTTCCATTCACTTTGCAACAGATAAACCATTCCCAAAGACGCTCCTGAAGAAATTGGTGAAAGCGCGCCTTAAAAAGCTGCTGGAACGCTAAATTGCTGCAATCGAATCCTTCGCCATTGCTTGTAGAAGTTTCACATCTACCTCCCAATCATTTGGAAGAGCGATTGTTTTCTTATTCACTTTGTAATCTTTAAACTTTGGAGTGTATTTCTTCAATACATCCTGGTCCCACGGAGCAATCAAAATGTGGTTGGTAGCCGCTGAACAACCGAATAGATAATGTTTATCGAGCTTGAGCATTGGCTGATTCCAGGCAACCACTAATTCAAGTTGTGGGTATTTACTTTGAATCGCCTTGAAGATTGCCTTCATTGTCTTCGCCTGCTGAGGTGAGACCGTCTTAAAGAATTCTGCAGGAGTCTCGAATCGCTTAGAAGATGTAGATCCCCGTGAGTACATTACGAGAGCATTGGCATGAGCCTGCGAGAAACCGTAATTCTCTTTGAGATGTGCAACCTGAACTGGGTACTTTTCGCCTTCCAGAGACTTCATCACTTTAAACCAGTACGACATTTTTTCGCCGTACTTCTTCTCAATTAAAGGAAAGTACTTTTCGCGATCTCCATCAGCTACAGACATGGGTCAATATTAGGGCAAAGGAAAAGCCCCGTGAATATCCACGGGGCTTTTCTGGAAACTAATTACATACTAATTACTTTGTTGCGATTGTTGAGATTTCAAACTCAAGCTTGATGTTCTCAGATACGAGAATTCCGCCTGTCTCAAGCGCTGCATTCCAGGTAAGTCCAAAGTCCTTACGGTTGATCTCTGATTCGCCTTCGAATCCAAAGCGATCGTTACCGAATGGATCTTTTGCTGTACCTGTGTATTCGAATTCGATTGTCAATGGCTTTGTAACATTCTTGATTGTGAGCTCGCCATCAACCACGATTCCTGCGCCGCCATCTTTGACTGATGTTGACTTGAAAGTGATTTTTGGGAAGTTAGCTACATCGAAGAAATCTGGTGACTGCAAGTGTCCATCACGATCTGCGCTACGTGTATCGATTGAAGCTGCTGAGATCTCGATGTTGATTGAAGCTGCACCATCAGCAACAACGGCTGAACCTGAGTACTCGTTAAATGAACCACGAACCTTGGTCACCATTGCATGGCGAGCGCTAAAGCCAACGCGGCTGTGTGATGCATCGATTGTGTAGGTACCTGCTGGGAGAGTTGAAAGAACTGACATGGGTTTCCTTTGATTAGACGACGATTGATGAGTATTTCGTATGGCCACAGTAAGTGGCATAGGTGAACAATAGACCAATTTAGTTGAAATTTCAACTAAATCTCAAGAGGAAAGCCACGGGATACCCCGTTAAACTCACAACATAGCTTCAACGATTGCGGAGGAATATCACATGCAAGAAACTGGCAAGTGCCCTGTGGCACATGGTGCGATGACGACAACGGGCTCAACCAATATTGATTTTTGGCCAAATGCTCTCAACCTCGACATCTTGCATCAGCACGATGCAAAGACCAATCCGCTTGGAATTGAATTTGATTATCAGAAAGAATTGCAGAAGCTCGATATTCCCGCGCTAAAGAACGATCTCCATGCGTTGATGACAGATTCACAAGATTGGTGGCCGGCCGATTGGGGTCACTACGGCGGATTATTTATTCGTTTAACGTGGCACGCAGCAGGTTCTTATCGCGTAGCTGATGGTCGTGGTGGCGCCGGAACTGGCAATCAAAGATTTGCGCCATTGAACTCATGGCCAGATAACGGCAACCTCGATAAGGCTCGTCGTCTCCTATGGCCAATTAAGAAAAAGTACGGCAACAAAGTGAGCTGGGCAGATCTCTTGGCTTACGCCGGAACTATCGCGTACGAATCAATGGGCCTTAAGACTTTTGGTTTTGCATTTGGTCGCGCCGACATCTGGCACCCAGAAATTGATATCTATTGGGGTAGCGAAACAGAACTCCTTGCACCATCTGAGAATCGTTATGAGAATCTCGCGGATGCATCCACTCTCGAAAATCCACTTGCAGCAACGCACATGGGCTTGATCTACGTTAACCCAGAAGGCGTTAACGGAGTTCCAGATCCCATGAAGACGGCAGCACATGTTCGTGAAACTTTTGCGCGCATGGCGATGAATGATGAGGAGACTGTTGCACTCACTGCAGGAGGCCATACCGTAGGTAAGGCACATGGAAATGGAAAGGCATCAAACAATGGCCCTGCTCCAGAAGGTGCTCCAATTGAAGAGGCTGGCCTTGGCTGGATGAACCACACCACCCGCTCAATCGGGCGTGACACAGTAACTTCGGGCCTTGAAGGCGCATGGACTACCAACCCAACTAAATGGGATAACGAATATTTCAAGCTTCTCTTGGGATATGAATGGCAGCTCACAAAGTCACCTGCAGGCGCCAACCAGTGGGAGCCAATTAACATCAAGGAAGAAGATAAGCCGGTTGACGTTGAGGATCCATCAAAGCGTTACAACCCAATGATGACCGATGCTGATATGGCGATGAAAGTTGATCCTGCATATCGCGTAATCTCTGAGAAGTTTGCTGCAGATCAGGCTTACTTCAGCGAGGTATTTGCTCGTGCTTGGTTCAAACTCACTCACCGTGATCTTGGACCTAAGAGCCGTTACTTCGGTCCAGATGTTCCGGCCGAAGATCTCATTTGGCAGGATCCGATTCCTGCTGGTTCATCTCAGTACAACATTGAAGATGTGAAGGCAAAGATTGAGGCGACAGATTTAACGGTTGCTGAACTTGTTGCTACCGCATGGGATAGCGCACGCACATTCCGCGGTTCAGATAAGCGCGGTGGTGCAAATGGTGCACGTATTCGCCTTGAACCACAGAAGAACTGGGCCGGCAATGAGCCAGCTCGACTCTCTCGCGTTCTCTCAATTCTTGAGCCAATAGCGAAAGCTGCTGGCGCTTCAATTGCAGATGTAATTGTCCTCGCTGGAAACGTTGGCGTAGAGAAGGCAGCAAAGGAAGCTGGAGTCTCAATCACAGTTCCGTTTGCACCTGGTCGCGGTGATGCAACACAGGAGCAAACAGATACAGGCTCATTTGCAGTTCTTGAGCCAATTCATGATGGCTTCCGCAATTATCTTCAAGAAGATTACGCGGTCACACCTGAAGAGCTCTTGCTCGACCGCTCACAGTTGATGGGGCTTACAGCTCCAGAGATGACTGTCCTACTTGGTGGATTGAGAGTGCTGGGCACTAACTTTGGCGGTAGCAAGAATGGAGTCTTTACAGACCGCGTTGGCGCTCTTACAAACGACTTTTTCATCAATCTCACAGATATGACTTATGTCTGGGAGCCAGCCGGAGCAAACCTCTATAACCTGCGTAATCGCAAGACTGGCGAAGTGAAGTTCACCGCAACTCGCGCTGATCTCGTCTTTGGTTCTAACTCAATCTTGCGTGCATACGCTGAGGTGTACGCACAAGATGATAATCGCGAGAAGTTTGTAAAGGACTTTGTCGCAGCGTGGAGTAAGATGATGAACGCAGATCGATTTGATCTTGCATAGTCAATAAATTAGACGTTTAAATCTGCGCATCATTGCCGCTAATACGGGTATGGTGCGCAGATGTCTTTTGGAGCAAAGGTAAAGAGTCGCGAAGTTGATATAGCGTTGCTGCTCGTAGCCGCTCTCTGGGGTGCAAGCTATCTCTCGGCAAAGACTTTGACTGAATATGCACCTGTCATTGCGGTGCTGAGCTTGCGATTTATCTCAACCTCTTTAGCAATGTCGTTAATTTGGCTATACAAGCGAGATAATTTTCAGCGCCAAGAGTGGATTCTTGGAATTGGTCTTGGTTCTTCGCAAGCACTCATTCTCTTTTGTGAAACAGCTGGCGTATCTAGAACTTCAGCGACCAACGCGGGCTTAATTATTAGCTTGGCGATTATCTTCACACCGATCTTCGAATCTATCGCCTCAAAGAATTGGCTACCGCGTCCATTTTTTGTCGCAACTGTCGTTGCTGTTGTTGGAGTAGCTTTACTTGTCTCAGATAAGGGTTTTGCCGTCCCCGGTGTTGGCGACTGGCTGATGCTGGCCGCAGCGCTCATTCGCGCGATCCATGTAACGGCGATGGGCCATTTGACTGCCGCTAAGAGTTATAGCTCAGTCAACATCACTCTGCTTCAAAGCCTTACCTGCTGCGTGATTTACACAACGATTGCGGCACCTGTATTACCTGAGGCAATTGGCAATTTCACCTTTGGCCTTTGGATCAATCTTGCATTCTTAAGTCTGCTCTGTGGCGCCTTTGCATTCTTAGTCACACTCTGGGCAATCCGCCGGACATCTTCTTCTAGAGCGAGTCTCTTACTCGGAACAGAGCCAGTTTGGGCGGTAGTCGTTGGAATCTCTATCGGTGGAGAAAGTCTTGCTCTTTTAGGAGTTATTGGCGCGGTGCTGATTATCGGATCTTCATACTTTGGGCAGAAGATAGAAACTTCCCATAGAGAGAAAAAGGTTGCTTAACTTCTAGTTCTTAGCAAAGAAGCGAATTGGACCGTTATGCTCGACGAAGACTTTACTTCCCACAACAAAATCAACTGGTGCAGCAATTCGAGCGTTAATCTTCTTGATACCGCCATCTAGTTGAACCTCAAGTACCGCATCATGCCCGTAGTAATCGATATTAGTAATAATGCCACCGACAGATTTTGCAGTTGGAGCGGTGAGTAGTTGTAACTCTTCTGGACGAATGACTACCTCTCCAGCTTCACCCACTTGATTCTGATTATTCATTGGATGAACCGCATATGAGGTACTTCCATCTGAATAACGCACTCCATCGAGAATGAGCGCATCACCTGTGCTCATAGCAATTGATGGCGAAGAAGGATTCTCATAAACCTCTTCTGGCGTCCCATGTTGAGCAATTGTTCCCGCCTGCATCAAGACCACTCGATCAGATGAGACCAGCGCCTCTTCTCTATCGTGTGTCACAAGGATTGCCGTGGTTCCTGCAGATCGAAGTAGCGATACAACATCACTGCGAAGTTCATTACGTAATTGCGCATCGAGAGCCGAGAATGGCTCATCCAAAAGCACCATCTTTGGCTTTACCGCTAGCGCTCGAGCTAGCGCAACGCGAGTTTGCTGCCCGCCTGAGATCTCAGATGGTCGGCTATCTTCATAACCACGCATTGAAATCAGTTCTAACATTTCAGTAACGACTTTACGAATCTCTTCTTTGCTGTGAATCTTCTTATCAAGACCAAAGGCGATGTTCTTAGCGACGCTGAGGTGCGGAAAAAGCGCCCCTTGCTGTGGCACATAACCAATACCGCGGCGATGAGGAGGGAGAACGACTGATGAGAGACCTACCAACTGAGAACCAAAACGAATAGTGCCTGAAGTCGGCTGGATCAAACCTGCAATCGAACGAAGTAGAGTTGTTTTGCCGCAGCCTGATGGTCCGAGCAGAGATGCAATTTCGCCTTGTCCGAGTGATAGCGATAGGTCGTTAATAACTTTCTTTGAACCAAAGGAGACCTCGAGATGCGAAACTTCTAGCGACGACATCAGCTATCCCCCAATCTCAATCTTGTGATCTTTCGACTCCAACCGCTCAGGAAGACTAAGTAAGAACGTTGGAATCGCTGCGATTAAAACCAAGAGTAATGCATATGGCGCCGCCTCATTAAATCGATTAATGGATGCATAACTCCATATCTGAGTTGCAAGCGTCTCCATTCCTGTGGGGCGAAGCATCAAAGTCGCCGGAAGTTCTTTCATTGCGGTAAGAAATACTAAAAGGGCGCCAAGACCAATGCCAGGAAGTGCCATAGGCATCGTCACCAAGGTTGTGACTTTAAATTTACTCTTTCCAAGCGATGCTGCAACATCCTTAAGAACAGAAGGAACCTGCGCCAGAGAAGCGGTTGTTGATGCAACAGACTTCGCAAGAAATAAGAGCGAGTATGCAAAGGCCAATAAGAGAGTGGTTTGATAGAGCGCGCCGATTTTTGAACCGAGTGAGACAAGAGCTAAACCGATAACGACTCCAGGTAGCGAATGGCTCACCAAGACAATTCGTTCGGCGCTGCGAGCGATTTTATTTGAAGATTGTGAACTCAGTATGGCGATGGGGATTGAAAGCAGCAGAGCAATGAGCGCACCCAATCCAGCCACTGAGATAGTTGAAATTGCTGCGCTCAATAGATCCCCATACTCAATTGGCTCGGGATTACCAATAAAGCGACTGACAAGCACATAAATAGGTGCAATTACTGCGAGTCCAACGTAGGTAGCGAGAAGAAACAAGATACCTGCAGAGTACGTAGCTTTATCAATCAACAAATTCTTTACCGAATAACTTCTCGCAATTGCGTTGCTTACACCCTTGCCTTTGAACTTCTCTTCCAGAACAATAAAAATCACCGAAGCCAGAACCAAGATCAACGAGATAACTGCCGCAGCGCTTCGATCGTAGGAAGCCTTATACATATTTTGAATAGTGACGGTTAATGTCTCTGTATTTAAGAGTGATACTGCGCCAAAGTCGCTCATTACATAGAGGCCGGTAAGAAGTGCGCCAGCGCTGATATTGAGTCTGATCTGAGGCAAAACGATACGGAAGAAAATCTGGATTCTTGTCAGACCCAGTGTTTGCGCCACTTCAATCAACCCTGTATCGACTCTACGGAGTCCAACTAAGTTAGCGAGCACTACATATGGCAGAGTTGTCAGAATCAGAATAAATGCTGAGGCGTAAAGTCCTGAGAGAGAAGGCACGATTGCAAGCCAGGTGTAGGTAAATACATATGACGGAATCGCAAGCGGAAGTATCGCTGGGATGATGAGAAAGCGAGCAAAAGGCAGTTGCACGAAGAAGAGACCATTGGCAAGGACGGTTCCAAGAATCACATTCACGGCTACGACAATGGAAACAAGAAGAGTTGTCGTGCTCACTACCTCAAGAGTTTTTGCACGAAAGAGCAGATCTAGAATCTCTGGAAATGGCTTCTCAAAAGCTCTCATCCCAAGATATGTAAGTGGAATCAGGGTAAAAACAAGTACAAGTAGCGTCGAAAACTGAAGCCCAAGTACGCGCCAATTGCGCCCTCGACGGTTAACCGAAGGCGCAATTGGCTGTAGTTGACTTAGACCAGTTGGCATTTGTTAGAGCAATCCAACCTTAATCAGAAGATCTTGTGTCGTCTTCACATTCTTCAGCGCTTCCAAATCAATTGCTGGTGCTCCAATATCTGTCATTGAAGGAAGCCCTTCTGGTGCACTCGATCCATCTAGAAGTGAGTACTCGTGTGTCTTGCTCACGAACTCCTCTTGAACCTTGCCTGAGGTTAAGAAATTAATCAGATCTTCAGCCGCAGAATACTTCTTGCTCGAGGCAAGAACTCCGGCTCCTGAGACGTTAATAAGATTTCCAATATCACCAGTACGGAAGAAGCCATTCTTAACGTTGATTTCGCGACCGAGGGATTCTGATACTTCCCAGATGTAGTAATGGTTTACCAAACCAATCTTTATCTCACCTTTATCAATGGCTTCAACAATCGCACTGTTCTTGGCGAAAATCTTTACATCATTAGATTTCAAACCTTTGAGCCACTTCTCTGCTGCAGCTGAACCAGCTTCGTTAATTAGAGCGGTCACAAAAGCTTGGAAGGAAGAATTGCTTGGCGCTATTCCAAGAACTCCCTTATAGGCAGGGGCGGTGAGATCAGTGACGCTCTGCGGAAGCGTTGTAAGTGATGGGCTATATGCAAATACTCGTGCGCGACCGGTAACGCCGACCCATTCGCGATTAGCTGCTTCATAGGTGGCAGGAATCGTGGTTGCGACATCATCTGGAAGTGCTGTGAAGAGTTCTGCTGCAGCAACTGCTCCTAGCGCTCCAGCATCCTGAGATAGGAAGAGGTCTGCTGGAGAGTTCGACCCCTCTTCGAGAATTTGTGCCGCAAGTTCAGCGGAATCACCGTAACGGATATTGAGTTTGATTCCTGACTCTGCCTCCCACTCTGCAAAGAATGGGGCGATGAACTCTTCTGAACGTCCCGAGTAGACGGTCAACTCTTTAACATCGGAGGCCTGTTCGCCTGAGGAAGAGCAACCGGTGATCAGGCTAGCTCCTAGGGCTGTGGTTAGGGCAAGTAAGGCTATTTTCTTTACTTTTCTCTGTATTTGCACTTAATTCCTATCGATTATTCATCTCGGCGAGCATCTCTCGACCAATAATTCGAAAGGGTAATCCATCGAGGCGAATTACGCAACATAAGTGTTGCGTAAATACCCTGCCTCTCAGGGTCGCTGATATGCCCACTCCCTCACGCGCTCCGCGATACTACGACCATGTCTGCCACTTTCGCCTATCCACCTCCGAGTGATGGCAAGCCTTTTCGCCTCAATATGGGGCTTCGCTCGATGGAGCTTTCACAGTGGTTAGAAGCGGGCAATGATTTATCTGCGCAGATAATTGAGCGGCAACAACTCATCGACTCAGCCCGAGAGGTTGTATATCAAGAACTTCCTGGATACCAGAAACCTATTGCAGAACTTGTAGAGCGCATTGTCGAGAACCTCAAAGAATTTCATGATCACGATTACACATTCACTTCAAATACCGTCACACATCTTCCAACCGATACGACAATCTCTCTGAACTCTGCAGATGTCTTACTTCATTTAGCCTCAATCATTGCAGAGGATCTTGTTGTACTTGCCCGCGAAGATGGCGAGTGGAAAATAGTTGCAGGTGCAGTCATCTTCCCTTCACGGTGGAAGTTATCAGAGAAAATTGGTAAAGGAATGGATGCTGTTCATACACCGGTTCCTGGTTATGCCACCGCACTTGCTCCTTATATGACCGCAACTTTTGACAAGGTCACCGTGGACCGCCCGGTCTGGCGTAAGAATTGGTCGCTTCACAGCACTGAACATTTGCACCAACCAACATCTATTCATGAGCCCGCCGCTCCTGAGAATTACTGGTGGCGCACCGAACGCCAAACCCTTACCAGGGCAAAGGCCGGGGAGTTTATGTACTTCACCATCCGCAACCGCGCTGAACCTTTGCATTGGATTAAGAGTGATGCCGAAAGCTCAGCGCTCTTCGCTGAAACCCTTGCCAGCTACTCCCCTGAGACCATCGAATACAAGGGCTTGGTAAAAGATCATCAAGCAATTGTTGACTACCTACGCGGGTAACACCTCTACTCTTAAGCCATGGCTATCAATAAGAACGAACGCGGTAAATCAGCACTTGTCGTCATTGATGTGCAGGTCAATGTTGTAACCGATGCATATATGCGCGATGAGAAGGTCGCCAATATGGCTAAAGCCGTAGAGAAAGCCCGCGCTGCTTCCATTCCTGTGATTTGGGTGCGCCACTCTGAAGAGCAACTGCCGATTGGCTCAGATGGTTGGCAGATTGTTCCTGAACTTATGCCGCTTCCAAACGAACCAATTATTGAAAAGAAGTTTCGCAGTACTTTTGTTGAGACAAACTTTGAAGAAGTTCTCACTTCACTCAAAATCAGCCATCTCTATATCTGTGGCGCAGAGACCAATAACTGTGTGCGCCACACTGCAATGTCAGCGCTAGAACATGGCTATGACATGACTTTGATTGAAGATGCTCATACAACTACAGGCTTCGAATGGGATGGCTTTGTGATGGATGCTGCCCGCACCATTGATGAGCAGAATACAAACTTTATTGGTTATCGACTTCCAACATGTAGCGCTGATATTAAGAAGGTCAGCGAACTTTTTGCTTAGCGGTGATGTCCGCGCTCGTTAAATGAACGAAGCGCCCGCAGACCATCTGATGGCCACAACGAAATGCTTGAGATCGAACATGGCGTTGCATCCATATGGAAGACGCCATCATTTGGTCCACCAATAGCCAAGTTAGCAGCTGATTTGATTACTCCGTTATGGGTAACAACGACAACTTTCTGTCCTGGGTATTGCGATAGAACTTTCTCCATCGCTGCATCAATTCGGAGAGCGGCTTCATCGTAAGACTCTCCGCCGCCCGGACGATATGAGGATGAGTTAACCCATGCCTGATAATCCTCAGGAGTTTCAGCCTTGACCTCTTCAATAGATTTGCCATCCCATGAACCGAATGAGAGTTCATACCAATCCGTATCGTCGATAACGCTCAAACCGGTCGCACGAGCGATTGCATCTGCGGTCTGTCGTGCGCGCTTCAGGGGCGATGAAATCAAAACTTCTGGCTCTAACTTTGCCACCTCTGCCGCAACTCGTTCGGCCTGTGCCAAGCCATCTGCAGTGAGCTCTGGATCTAAAGCGCCTGTGCCAGAGAATTTGCGAGTCGGGGTAAGGATTGTTTCGCCATGGCGGACGAAGTAAATAGTGGTGGGAACTTCTTTACTGCGGAGACGGTCAGTAAGAAAATTTTCTTGCCTTACTGCAATCGGTTCATTCGCAACGCCACCATCGAGTGCTTTATTAGCCAAACGGTCTGCATGTGAGTTTTCATCACGTGGAATCCAACTATATGTAACCAGTGTTGGGTTGTGGGCATCACGACATTGCTTTGCAAGTACACGCATATCTGCATGTTTAATCTGCCAGCGCCCGGACATCTGTTCGACAACTAACTTTGAATCCATTGCCACTTCAACAGTTGCCTCAGCATCGAGTTGATGGATATGGGTAAGGCCGGCAAGAAGTCCGCTGTATTCGGCAACATTGTTGGTTGCTATGCCAATTACGTCGTAGAGCTCGGCGATGATTTTGCCGTTCTCAGTGACAACGGCGCCGTATCCGGCAGGGCCAGGATTACCTCGAGAACCGCCATCTGCGGTCAGTCGAAAATTACGTGCCATTACTTCTTACTCACGTACCAGGATGCAACGGCATTGCTCGCAACGAACAACTTCTTCAGCAGGCAAAGTCGCAATACGGCCTACCTCAGTGGTGTTGATAGTAAGTCGGCAGCCCTTGCATTCGTTGCCGACCAACATAGCTGCGCCATTGCCATTGTTATCTGCGGCCACCTTTGCGTAGAGCGCCTTCAAATCTTCGGCGATGGGAGCGATAATGGATGAACGTTTTTCTGAGACTGCCGTGCGCTCATTAATGATGGTTGTCAGCGCGTTCTCGCGCTTGATTTCAAGATCTGCTATCTCAGTTGCAAGTTTGCTCTCTTCAGCAGTGAGTTCATTGATGCGGTTGGTGATTCCCTCAACCTGAACCATGATGACTAACTCTGCCTCTTCTAACTCTGTGCGACGAAGACCGAGTGTTACGAGTTCATGCTGAGTCTGCTCAAGTTCCTTGGCTGTGCTTGTACCTGAATTAAGGCGGGCTTCATCGCGCTGAATGCGAGTAACAATCTGTTCTACATCACCCTCGGCGCGTGAAAGTTCACGCTTAACATCGGTGCGTTCAGTTTCTGCTGCAATTCGAAGGTCGCGAACATTGTTTCGCTTGATTACAACTGTATTAAGAGCAGCTGTCTCGGGGAGCGTGGCTTCACGTTGTGCAAGAGATGCTAGTTGGTCATCGAGGCGTTGAACTTCAAGGATTGCTTGCTGGTCGCTATGGGAAGCCTTCATGCAAGAATCTCCTGGCCGTACTTAAAGTAAATCGCGAGTATGAGCACAGCATATGTAACGGTATAAATAACGCGACCCCAGCCGCGATCGAGGAAATCAACAAGCTTCTCGTGACGTTCTGGTGTGAAGCTCCAAATGTTTTCCATAATCGCAACGCGTGTAATTGTTGAGAAAACAGTTACAGTTGAAATAGTCACAAGTAAGCACCAAGGACAGAGTGCATTAATCACAAAGAGCGACTGTGAAAGTAACCAGAGGGCGAAGACCAATCCAAGACCATAACCAATATGTGCAACTCGCATAAATGTGCGAGGGAAGGTAACCAGTGAGAGCCCCGCGATAGCGACAGTCATGACAACTGGCTCGGTCATCAAGCCGATAAATGAATTAGGAAAACCGAGGAGCTCAGATTGCCACGATTTTGCAACCTTGCCACAAGAGATAACGGCGTTGATATCACAGGCGAGTTTGCCGGATGGAGTTGCCGCCAATTTGATGGCATCGTATGAGAGAACTAGAGATGCAATCAGGCTCAGAGTTGAGGAAACGAGCATTGCCCAATAGGTCTTACGATATGTACGCAAACGCTGGACGGTACCTGTTTCAGACATGACAGAAGTTTACCGTCTTTCGCAGTAAGTGAAGTTGTGCATCAGAGCGAAGCCAGTGGCTCGATAGAGGCGTTGTGCGCTCTCATTCTGATGGCGAACTCCGAGTGAGAGGTATTTCTCCCCTAAAGCGGCTCCTGCAATCAAACAATCTTCAATTAACTTCTTTCCAAGACCTCGGCCGCGAAGATCGCCACGGGTGGCAACTGATGAAATGACCACTCGACCTGATTCCCAGCGGCATAGCGCTGCTACTGCAGCTAATTCATCACCTTCATAAATCTCAACCCACTGCAGGATTTCATCATTTCCTGGAAATACTGATGAATCAGGGGCATGGAGTTTTAAGAAAGCAGCAATTGCACCGTCGGATGAACGCTGTCCATCAACAGCATCACCGTTCTTAGTGGGAGCCCAATAACAATCCCATTCAACAACTGCTTTGGAATCTTGTGGAAGTGCAACAATACCGCGGCTCTCCATGGAGAAGTTCTTCCATTCGGCGGGAATAACTGGCGATGGACCGAGTGCGATTCCATAAATTCCATTATCTTCGCGTCCAATTGTAAAATTCCCATCACCATCAATTTCAGCGTTGAGAAACTTTTCGCGCGGAACCCATGTATCAAAGAATGGAGAGTTCGGAAAAAACTTTTCGTACTCTGCTCGCGCTAGATAAAAATCGGCGTGCATTATGCTCGTGCTCTAAGAACGCAAAACTCGTTGCCTTCTGGATCTGCCATTACTACCCAAGTAGTCTCTTCATATTCGGATTGACCGATTTCGATTTGTGTAGCACCGAGCGCCTCAAGTCGTGCAACTTCAGCAGCTTGATCGAGTGGACGTAAGTCAAGATGAAGTCTGTTCTTACCAGCCTTCTTATCTGGATTCTTCAAAAAGAGAATATCGGGGATACGACCTTGTTCTGGGCTGCCATCTAGAAGTTCGATAACAACTTCAATCTCATCCTGCTCTGTGATTTTCCAATCAAGAGCTGCTGCCCAGAACTGAGCAACTCTTAAGGGATCATGGCAATCAATTGTGATGCACTGGATTCGAAGATTTTCAGACATAAGAGAATTCTACTTGAGTTGGACTCGGATTTGATTGGCGTGATCAGTGGGATGGTTTGTATATGAGCGAATCCAATCGCGGATAGAGTACTCGCCAGATTCGCTATGTGTCCCGCGGTTATCTAACTCTGTCTCGCTAAGACGCAATATTAATAAGCGAGAAGATTCACGAACTGCGGCAAAGACAGCGATAGAACTTGCAACGGGTGATTCGGAATAGCCAAGAGTTGAAGACTCTGCCCACTTACCTTCGTCATAGCCTTGAATGATCGTACCTGGCTCAGCAATTAATCTGCGCAGACGTGCATATGACTGAGCCTCACTGTCGGCAACATGATGAATAACCTGTCGCGGCGTCCAACCTTCCGCATCTGAGCGATCTAAATCTGATTCATTCAGGGATTGGACAAGAGTGAGAAATTCTCTAGTAGCTGCTTGATAATCTGCAGCAATCTGATTGATAGACATATGGCGAACCTATCAGAGAGGGGTTCGTGAAAGAAGGTCTATCGATTTCCTGCACGATTGAGAACCAGTACAGTAGGTAAGACCGCTGTAGCGCCGATAAAGCCGGAATCTGAAGGCTTGAATTCAGCGGTTATGTTTACTCGTCCACGAAAGCTCGGTCGATAAGAACATGTGGCAACATATGAATTTCCTACTGTTGAAGCCACATTTCTACAGCCACCGATGAATTTACCATTTGCTTTGAAATCTACTTTACCTGCAGTTGACGTTGTTACTGAGATATTCTTTGCAGTGCGATAAATGAGAGATCCATCTGCAATTGAAATAGTTGCAGTTGCTGTAAGAATCATTGAATAACGAATAATTACTACACCAGACCCACCTGCTCCAGCTGGGGCACTGCCGGTTGCATTTCCGCTTCCGCCACCGCCTCCACCGGTATTTGCGGTTCCAGAATTTCCAGTGCGGGCAGAAAAATCACTACTACAATTTGTTCGGCAAGTTGCGGCGCTCATACTTCCACCTGCGCCACCTCCACCCAATCCACCCGGGCCACCTTTTGCTGCCCATGAACCGCCGCCACCGCCACCGCCATAGTAAGTGGCACTTCCACTTATTGAATATTGCAAACCATTTCCGCCGCCTCCGGTATCGGTGACCGCGTCACTCCAGTTTGCACCAGCTACGCCGGCGCCGCCGCCGCCACCACCGCCGCCATTTCCATTTGTAATTCTTCCGCCGCCATAACCTTGAAGCGTTACTCCGCTTCCTGTTCCAGAACCTGCCGCCGTCGGAGATCCGTTTCCATAACCTCCACCGCCACCAGAGCCGCCTGTCTGTGCTGGATTTGTATTGTTACGGCTATTTCCACCACCGCCACCTTTTGCAGTTAAGACTGTTCCAGCAGGCAAAGTAATTGAACTATCTACACCATTCACGCCGCGGCCTGTCGAGTCTGCCCCAAAAGGCGTTGCCGTACTTGTCGCACCTGCACCACCATCTCCCACAACAATTGTTAACGATCCTGATGTAACAGTTAATGATTCGCCATTGGGAGTCTTTGGATTTTCACTTCCGTAATAAAGAAGTCCACCTGCACCGCCGCCACCCGCAACATCAAAACCTCCGCCGCCACCGCCTGCCACAATTAGGACAGCAATTTTCGACACAGATGCAGGAACAGTCCAAACAGTTGTGCCAACTCGAGCAAACCTAATGACGCAATCATTTCCATATCGGTGGACTGTGACAGAAGAGACTAGATCGATTGTTTGTGTACAGAGTCCAGAGGAATCGGTATTACTTGATGTCACCGTTCCAGCGTTTGCAGGTGGAGCAATCAGTGACAAGAGGAGCGAAGCAAGCGCAACAAATCCGGTAACACCCCGGCGTTGCCTCATCATGGGGTCAGTCTAACCAAGGGCTAATTACTCTGCTGATTGGCCATTTCAGCGAGGATTTCGTATGCGAGTAAGTGATCTTCAACCTGAGGCAGACCGCTAATCAGTAAAACTCCCCTAAATGCTCCGTCTTTAGTTATGAGTGGGAAACCTCCGCCATGGATGGCATGAGTCGCATCTTCAACTCCACGTTCTTGATGCCAATCAACTCCACGTTCTTCTGCGCTCACACGCTCGTACATCGTTGAGTGATGAGTCATATTTACAACGTTGGCTTTCCGCTTAATCCAACTGAGCTGTTCGTCATCTGCGCCTGGTAGTGCCCGAGAGAAAACCTCATTGCCATCGAGTTGAATTACAAAGGTTATTGGAAGGCTACGTTTGAGGCCGATCTCAACTGCATGCTCTCCTATTGCCCGAGCAAAGTCGCTATCGATTGCATCGAATATACAGGCCTCTTCATGACCCAATAATTCAACACTTGAGAAATTTCCAGTAGTGGTAGGCATGCGATAACTATAAGTAATTGCTATCGAAGAAGAAATGGGTCGAGTAAAGTTTCTTCATGATTATTCGTGATGCAGTTGAGGGCGATATCCCTGTGATTACCGAGATTTATAATTCGGTAATCGACACATCCAATTCGGTCTATCGTGAAGAACGAGTTCCTCAATCAGAGCGTCTTGAATGGTTTCGAGATAAGAAATTCCACGGATATCCCATTATTGTGATCGAGCTTGAGGGCGTCGTCGTTGGCTACGGTGGCTTTGGCACCTTCAGGGCAGCGCAGGGCTATAGATTAACTGTCGAACACACCATCCACGTGGCAGAGTCGCATCGCAAACGTGGCCTAGGCCGGTTAATACTTACCGAATTAATTCATCGAGCAACTACAGGTGGGTATCACTTGATGATTGGTGCTATTGATTCCGAGAACCTTAGCTCAATCAAGCTGCATAAAGAATTTGGTTTTGCCGAGTGTGCCCGAATTAATGATGCAGCTATCAAGCATGGCAAATACTTAACACTTATTTTGATGGAGAAGGTTCTGCACTAGCGAATATATGGGCGGAGCTCAACTTTGCGATTGCAGGCGAATGAACCTTCCATTGCAAGCTGATGACCTTGCTCTGCCGTCTCGGCCTCGATAATCCAGAAGCCGCTATAGAACTCTGGTGCATCAAAGAGGGATCCCGAAGTAACTTCACCTTTATTGTCGCGATTATCAATCACTGTGGCTTGTACTCCAGGTTGAATGCCAGCGGCGGTAATCCAATGTCCATCGTTCTGAAGTTTCTCATTAAAGGCATCAATCTGCTTCATCTCATCAGAATTAGCAGGATTTCCAGGACCATCAATGACAAAGATAATAAATCGCATAACCCAACTTTAACGGATGGAAAAGAATTGTTGGAGAGCAACTGCTAGCGTTTTCACATGGCAACCCTCGAGTCGATGCTCGCATCCATAGATCAATCTGTGCGACTCAAGGCTGCCCTTGCTGCTGGAACTTATCCACGACTTGAATTTGTTGATGTACTTATTTCTCAATGCACCCACGAGCCTGATTTCTTTGTCCGCGACACCCTCTCTTGGGCTCTGATGCGACAAGACCGCGAAGCTGTAATGGCAAGACTTATTCCTGAACTTACTTCTCCAATAGTCCAAGCGCGAAGCCAAGCCGTTCATACCTTAAGCAAAATTGGAGATAAGAAGAACTATCCACTTATCTCACTCGACTTGTTGCTTGACCCAGAAGACTCGGTTGCATCTACTGCCTGGAGAGCAGCATCCGTTCTAGTTCCTGATGACGAGAAGGATGCTCTGGTAAAGGTTTTGATTACTCAATTAGGAAGAGGCGATTCTGATACCCAATTCGCTCTTACTCGATTTCTCTGCGCAATTGGAGATGCCATTGTTGAACCGCTGAAACAAGCGGCGGGAGCTGCCAATGAAGAGATTCGAGTCCAGGCAGAATTCACATTAATGAGATATGAAGAGATGAAGTTAGAGAGTAAGAAAACTGTGGGCGGCGAGGGTTTCGAACCCCCGACATCCTCGGTGTAAACGAGGCGCTCTACCACTGAGCTAGCCACCCGGCTTGTACTGCTCGCGAATACTACACTGAACCCATGGCACTCTTCCAAATGCAGATCTCGCTCCCAGACCGTCCCGGCTCACTTGGGGCGATTGCCTCTGCAATCGGTGCTGCCGGCTGCGATATTCGTGAACTTGTCGTGGTGAAGGCAGAAGATGGCAAGGGTTATGACGACATTACTGTCGCTGTTCCTGGCACTGATCCATCCGATTTGGTCAACGTCCTGAACTCAATCGGTGGCGTTGAAGTTATTGCAATCAAGCCCCTTTAAGTGAAACTGAAAATAAATTAAAGCGCAGCGAGCGCGGCTTTGTAATCGTCGTTGCTGCGAGCATCTCCAAGGCCATTGACTACTGACCAACGAATGATGCCTTCTTTATCAATTACAAACGTTCCACGAAGTGCGCAACCACGTGCATCATCAAAGATTCCATAGCTTTGAGCAACTGCGCCATGTGGCCAGAAATCAGAGAGCATAGGGAACTTGTATCCCTCTTGCTCAGCAAAGATTCGCTGGGTGAACATTGAATCGCAGGAGACAGCTAGCAATTCAACATTGTCGTTCTGGAAAGATGAGAGATCATCGCGCATTGCGCAGAGTTCGCCGGTGCATGTTCCGGTAAATGCGAATGGGATGAACAAGAGCACAACGTTCTTCTTACCCTTGAATGATGAGAGTGAGACTTTGTTGCCATTCTGATCGTTGAGTTCGAAATCTGGTGCCGCTGTTCCAATTGAGAGAGTCATGCAGGAAACCTATCGCCTAGCGGTCTTCCTCGCCACCAGACGAGTTGCGTTCCAATCAGTTGCGACAGATAGCGACGAAGTTTGTGATAGGCCAACATTCGGCGCCGCATCCTGAATATCGCTTGGTTCGACATGCCCGTAACGCCCTGCTTTAGGAGTAAGAACCCAAATCGATCCACTCTCAGAGAGGTATCGAAGGGCGTCTACTAATTCATCCTCTAAATCACCATCGTCCTCACGCCACCAGATGATGACGGCATCGACAACCTCTTCCGTCTCATCTTGAATGATGGAGGTGCCAGTCATCGCCGAGATAGCGGTGCGTAAAGGCTGATCGACATCGGAGCCATGCCCAAGTTCGAGTACGAGCTGCCCTGCTTCAAACTCCATTCGTTGTGCCACGGGCTAAGTCCAATAGATACTGGCCAGTTTCGCAATAGTTTTCCGGAGCCGATTTTCTGGGCTGATTTTCTGCTTAAGTAATGGGATTCACGCCTACCTATTTTGCCTCGAGCCCCTTAAGGCGCGAGAATATGCGCCATGAGCGAATTCCAGGGCCAGGCGGATTACCTTCTCAATCAGTTGGTGGATACAGATCCAGCAGAGACTCTCGAGTGGCAGCAATCCC
>JACCDW011446701.1_pt1 | contig 18823 bp, 2 predicted proteins | sample 7449781 | NCBI WGS metagenome assembly JACCDW01 (sample SAMN15323449, study PRJNA562643) | freshwater metagenome | isolation source: river surface water | place: USA:Blue River Watershed | collected 2017-08-18
GCATACTCAATTTGCTGTGCATTGGCAGCAAAGCCACCTGCACCACCACCACCAAACTGTCCTGGTGTACCATCTGGGATACCCAGTGTTCCTGGACGACCGTTGTTGGCAGCATTGTCAGGGAACACACTAGCACCACCAAAGCCTGTTACAGTACCTGGTGCACCAGCAGCTGATGTAAATGTACCAGCAAGATTGATGTTAGAACTGAATGTTTTAACAACCAACGCACCTGCACCGCCACCGCCACCAGCAGTGCCATTGCTTGCACTTGCACCTGCTCCACCGCCACCTGCACCAACCACCCACAGTTTAACTGAAGATGTTCTTGGTGGAACTGTGTAGCTGGTACCGCTGGTAATAATGGCCACGTTTGGTGTTCCGTCTGTGAACTGAGCAACAAGTACACCTTGTCCACCAGTACCACCACGTTGCACATCACTGTAACCAGCAGCACCGCCACCGCCACCACCGTACAATCCATTACCGCCATCGCCACCCCAGAAGCCTGCACCACCACCACCTGCACCAAACTGTACAGCGTTACCGCCACGGTTTAGGTTTTGTGTGCTTGCTTGTCCAGCTGGTGCGCCTCTACCTGCACCATTGGATTGGAAGTTTACATTCAGCAGTCTGAGCACTGTGCCCAATCCACTGACATCAAGAGCTGCTGCACCTGGGTCTCCGGCGTTTCCGGCATCTTGGAGTGCGTTTCCGCCACCAATTGCACCACCACCTGAACCACCTGTATTACCCTTGGCTCCACTGCCCTGTCCACCTCGTGAATTAACATCGCCGCCTACGCCGTTACCGCCTAGTCCTGGCTGACTGTTGTTAAACTGTCCGCCACGACCACCGCCTGCTGTAAGAGTTGATCCTTGATACTGTACCACGGTTTCTTCGCCGTTGACCCCGTTGGCGTTCTGGTTAACGTCACCGCCACCACCTGGACCACCTGCATCTACCAGTCCAACACCACCACGTCCGCCACCGTTGGCTCCGCCACCGCCACCGCCTGATGTTGGTACAAACAAGCTGTTGGTTGTGAATGTGTCTCCACCAACTTGACCATCACCGTTTGGTCCAGCACTACCACCACCACCGCTGGCGCCAAGATTAAGGGAAGCTCTGCCGCCATTACCGCCGCTGTAGCGTACTTCACCAATGCTCTGTCCGGCTTGTCCACCTAGTCCAATGTTTCTAGCACCACCGTTTTGTCCACCTTTGGCCAAAACACCTTGGTTGGCATTAGCTGGTCTGCTGTTGATGCTGGCGTTGAACCATGTGTCTCTACCAGATTCATCAAATCCGCTGCCAATGTTAATGTAGCATTCACGATTGGCTGTGAGCAACGGAACGTTGGTAGTTCTAGCATAAGCACCACCACCGCCACCATGCGCACACACGTCATTGTATGCAGTAAAGCCGTTACCACCTGCTCCAATTGCTTCAATGCTGATCAACCTTAGGAAGTTGCTTGGCACACGGAAGATACGCTGACTGGTGCTGGTAACAAATATTGTCTGCGGCTGGAAGTCACCAACTTTAAAGTAGTTGAATATGAGAATACCCTGTGCGCCCAAACCGCCAATAACACCTTGTACTGTTGCGCCGTTACCACCTGCACCGCCTGTGAGCAGTACACCTGACTGTGCATTACCACCGCCATTGGCTCCGCCACCGCCACCACCACTGGTGCTTGGTTGCTGTGCGCTGTTACCACCGCGACCACCGTCGCCAATTGGACCAGCAGCGCCGCCGCCGCCACCACAGCTTTCAAACGCAAAGCTGGTACCTCCGCGTCCACCTGTATAGCGTACATCGCCAATACAGTTGTCTGCTTGACCGCCTAGTCCGACCACTACACCACTGCCGTTTCTACCATAATCTGCTAGAGCACCTTGAGTAGAATCTAAAGGAATAGTGTCAATTTCGCTGCCCACATCAAATGGCTGTGTGTTAAACCAAGACCAAGTGGCTTCAACACCTGTGTTTGGTTCTCCTCTGCGTCCTACTCGTACATATACAGTACGATTTGGTGTTAGGCCTGTGACGTTGATACTGGCTGCGTAAGCACCGCCACCACCACCTGCGCCATAGTCCCCACCAAAGGATCCAGCACCGCCACCGCCAATACATTCAACGCTGACAAAGCTCACAAAGTCATTTGGAATATTCCAGGTGTAACGTCCCACTGTGGTCAGTAGTTTGGTGATTTCATTACCAGCAGTATTATTGTACTTGAATACCACTAGTCCTTGTCCACCGTAACCTGTGCCAGCAAATCTTCCTTTGCTGTCACCACCACCACCGCCGCCATAGCGTCCGCCATCGCCGCCACCTTGGCCATCAACACCAGCTGAGCCACCACCACCGCCACCAGGTCCTGCTTTTTGTCCCAGTGTTGGGTTTGGAGTTGTGCTGCCAAACGCAAAATTACAGTTGTCTGTGTAGATGTTAGCAGTTGCGCCATCACCACCACCAGATCTAACGCCACCGTCAGTTGAACGATTTCCTACCACCTGGTTGTTGATAAAGCGGAACACGCCTTTTGATCCAGTGTGGAATCCGCCACCGCCACCTGCTCCTGTGCCTGCACGACCGTCAACTGCACTGCTCTTGCCAGTAGCACCTTGACCTGCACCACTGGTACCATATGTACCAACAGTTCCGCCGTTACCACCACCACCGCCACCGTAGAGTCCGCCGTTACCACCTGTGCCACCATTGGTAACCAGTGTATCACGTGGAGCTGCTTTGTTGTCTACATCTTCTAGCTTGAATGGGCTGAAGTTTCTAGGAGTGGTAGTTCCAAATGCTGTAACGTCAAAGCTGTTTGGACTGTTATCAACCACTGTTTCATTCTGGAATGTGAGCAAGCCTGTGCCGCTGCTGTAGTTGTCCAGCGGTGCTTGTGGAACTGTAAACTTATCATCGCGATAGATTGCTGTTCCAATCACAGTTCTAAAGTTGGTCAAGTGTCCTTGATACCAAGCACCATTGGTTCCTTGATCGTATCCTCCAACGAATCGTATTGCATCAGTATAATTGTAGGCGTTTGCACTGCTGACCACACGCTGTCCATTGATATACAGTTCTTCTTTGGTGGTACTACCTACCCAGGCAACATGATTCCATGCATTCAGTCTTGGATAGTTTTCGCTAGTTACAGGAATACTCTTCCAAGGAATAGGATCATTGTTTGTGCCAATCAATCCAAAACGGTTATCTGCATAACCAATTGCAAACACATTTGCAGCAATGTTGCCCAGTGTTGCGGTTGCAATGCGACGATCACCATCCTGTCTTTCTGGATAGAACCAGAATTCAACAGTGGCTGGCTCTCTCTTGATTTGCAGAGCTTCTGTGTTCTGAATCTGGAAGCGTGTGCCAATACCGTCAAAGTATGTGCTGGCACCTGCGCCATCATAGTCGCTTTCTTTTTCAGACACAATAGTGCTGGCAAATGGTCCAAGGTTGGTCATTGCAACATTACCAAACAGTGTGCCTTTCCAGTTGTATATGCTGTTGTCACCAAAGTGCTTGTTCTGGAGAGTCAACAACACAGTGCCTGTAACAGAAGTCAACGCAGTGGTAGGTATCTTGTACTGAGTTAGGTACAAGCACTTGCCAACCACAATGCGGAAGTTGCTGATGTAACCAGTGAAGTCCCATGCACCGTCTGCTGAACATGCGCCAATTGTCAAACGTGCTGTATTGTCTACCAATGCACCACTGAGGTTGGCTGCACCCACTTGAAGACCATTCACATACATTCTGACCTGTCCGCTGGAGCGGTTCAAGCTCAGGTGATACCATGTATCAAATTGAATCTTGAAGTTGCTGTTCAATAGAACTGCCCATGTGCTGCCATTGGTGCTCATTGCCACACGCAGAATATTGTTTTCCAAGTACCACACAAACGCACCATAGATGCCGCTGTTGGCACGTTTGCTGGCAATACCAGTATAGTACTGTGTGTTTTTTGGAGAAGTCTTGATCCAGCACTCCATGGTAAAGTCTTGTGCTTTGAGTTCTAGATATGGACTGTCTGGAATGGTAATGTAATCACCAATACCATCAAAGTACGCAGTAAAGCTAGAAGTTGCGCCTGCCTGGAACGGTGAACTGTTTGGCAGTTGTGCAGAATCTCCTTTGGCATAACGAGTAAAGTCGCTGGTGTATGTGTCACCATGTGTCTTGACTGTACGACCGCTTGCACTACCATCATACAAGGTCTTGTCATGACAGGTGAGTAACACAGTGCCGGTCATACCACCACCGTTGCCCGAATCTCCTGCTAGAGCAAAAATGCTCTGATTGTTTCCTGGGCGAACTGCATATGGGCTTTCGTTGATTGGCTTTGGTCTACCCGCAGTGGTTACACCACGAGCTTCTAGTCTATCACTTGGCTCACTGTTGTCCACAATAGCTTCGCTCTGGCAGGTCAACAGTGTACATTCGTTGCGTCCAATTGCAGCAATGTTTGTGCCTTGGTTCTGTGTGGCATGCAATGGCTCTGGTGGCAGTTGGAAGTTGCCAGTATACACCACCTTTTGAGTCATACGGAAGTTGCTCAAATAACCAGTGATGTACTGTGTTGGACTGCCGCCGTCGCTGCTGTCAAAGTCGCAACCAATGCCCATCACGCACTCATAGAATGGGATAAAGCTGATTAGGTCTGGACTGGTCCATCCTAGCACACCGTTCTTGAAGATCTTGACAAATCTGCCATCGTATGTGATTGCAACATGTGTCCAAACATTGTCTGAGAACGGAATGTTGTGGTTGTAGCCGACGCCTCTCACAAAGATCTGATCTGAGAACAGTACCAGGTTGTTGGCTGGGCGTGTAGAACTCACTGTAAACGGACTAATACAGAACGGTGCCATGGCATTGGTAATGTTCACTGTGCTGTACCACCAGAACTCAACTGTGAATGAGTCTGTGGTCTTGGTGTAGCTGCTCAATGAACTGTCTGCACGAATGTGTCCGTTGCCATAGAACTGTGTGCTATACATCTTGCTGAAGCTGAATGGACTAAAGTCTCTTTCAATAACATCACCAGACGCTGTGACTGTGACTGCATTTGTGCTGTAGTCTGTAAGGATTTCTCCTTGGCAGGTCAACAGTTTGGTATTTGAAGCAACTAGAGCTGCTGTATTGCCACGTGGAATAGCGTTCTGTGTGGTTTCCAGCGGCAGTTGGCTCACGCTAAATGGTGTGCCTGTGTAAACCACCTTATTAGTCACACGCAGATTGCTGATGTAACCATTAATGAAGTTATTGGCATTACCGCCTGTTGTGCCGTTGCTGGTCCAGTATCTTGCACCTACAACAAAATTACACTGTGCCAGTGTTGCTACAGAGAATGTCAATGTAGTTGGTGTGGTAAACTTTAGCACACCATCGTGATATACTCTTACTCTGCTACCGTCGTATGTGATTGCCACATGTTGCCATGCATTCTGTCTAAATGTAATACCGTGTGTATACACAATATCATTCACACGAATAATGTCACTTTGCAATACCAGGATGCCAGCAGCAGTGGTTTTCTGTGTGATACCAATTGGTGCCGGACTGTTGTCCAATGGTGCATCTTGATACCAGAAGAATTCAACGGTGAACGGGCTGGTGCTGGTAGTGAAGCTGGTCAATGCTCCATCAGCCATGATAAAGTCGCCGTTGCCATCAAACTCGTTGCTGTATACCACACTGTGACTGAATGGACTGTATGTGCTTACACTTGGAGTTCCGTATGCTGTGATAGTCTTCTTGCTTGGGCTGGTATCAATGATACGAGTTGCACCCAATGCCAGCAGTCTTGTACCAGTGGTTGCCTGTAGAGGCGAACTAGGTATGCTGATTCTCGCAGGACGAGGACTCCATCCATAGTAGTAATACAAGTACGCACTCCAACCATATCTGTACACATTGACATAGTTCTCATTGATAAAGCGTAAATTGCTTATGTAACCGCGGAACTTGCGATTGCCTGCGCTGTCTGCACCAATGCTCAATGGCAGGCTGCTGTTGTAGCCACTGTTTACTTCTGGACTGGTTGCATCTCTCACTCCGTTTACATATATTTCAACTTGTCTACGGTTATACCAATAGTACCCGCGGGCACTGCTGGTAATCACAATGTGATACCAACGATTTGTCTTGAGCACTGTGCTGGTTTCCAATGCGTCTGGACCTGATCCGGTCTGGTGTGTGTAAGTGATCTTGCCCTGTGTGATTTCGCTCAGTGTTACCTTAAAGCTGCGATTGGTGCTGGCTGCTGCATCGCTCCACTGACTGAACAACACACTGTAGTTTCCAGTGGTTGGAATCACTGATGGATTGATCCAGAATTCAATAACATAATCACTATTGGATCCCAGTGCCCAATCATTACTGTCTGCCAGGGTTAGGTAATCAGCAGTTCCGTCAAAGAACACACTGTTGCCCAAACTGGTTGATGTAGTAGCAGTCAACTTGGTTGATGGCACAGGAATAGTAGCAGTCAATGTTCCTGTGCTCAAACCTTGGTGTTGTCCAAATGGGCCAATATCAATGCTTCTTGGTGTTCCGCCACCAATACTCATTGGTTTACCACGCTCGTCTACTATTTCTATCTGCTGTGCAGTTAGTAAAATAGTTTGACTGATCATTCTCAGTGGTGACTTTGGTTCTAGAATGGTTTCTTGTAACAGGTTGTATGGTGCATCTTCACCGCTGACCACTGGGGTAAGTTCTGTAGTTCTAATGGTGTTACGCACCACACGCAGGTTACTGATGTATCCAGTGAAGTTGTCTGTGTTGTCTTGGTTAGCACCCATTACAACCAGCGCACTGCTGTTCAAAGGATCGCCGGTCCAGGTAGTGAATGCTACTCGCACTCCTTCTACAAACATAGCAATGTTCAAACCATTGGCCATTACTACCACATGATACCACTTACCTGGCTCAAACGGTGCATGTTTTTCTGTGCTGTCTAAAACGATTTCGTTACCACCAGTCATTTGCTGAGTATAACGAACACTACCGTCAGTTTCCATAGTAATGCGGAAATTCAAATCACCGCCTGTTGGGTTCCATTGACCAAAAATTGTCTTTCTGCTGGCAGGGATAATGTTTGGCATAATCCACATTTCCATACAGAAATTCATGTTGCTGAAGTACCAGTCGGCACCAGCTGGTGTTGTGATACGATCGTTAGATCCGTCAAAGAAGTAACTGTTGTTACGATCAATCACTGTGCTCACATCACCGTTGTATGCAGCAATACCTCTTGTCACCCGCACATTACTGATATAGCCGCTGAAGAAGCAGTGTGCTCCTCTGGTGCTGATTTTTGCGTAACGAGCTGCACCAATACGCATGTCTGCGTGATTTGTGTTAATGGTGCCTTTGTATGTGGCAGAAATAACTTCTTTGCCATTTATGTACAATTTTACTGCACTACCTGCTCTAATAAGAACAAAATGATTCCACTGGTTTAAAGGTACATCATGGATTGATCCAAAATTAATGCCATTGATATAAAGGTCACCTGGCAGTCCGTGAGCATCTGCGAACGGGTTGTCATGTGTGCCACTGTGTCCATGAACTGCAAGTAGAATACCGTTGCGATAATCACCAAATTCAAAAATTACATGTTGACCATGACGATGGTCTGATTCATATGTAAAGCATTCAATGGTAAAGTCGCCTGGCAGTATGAAGTTACTGGTTCCAGAAACATCAATGTAATCCCCTTTGCCATCAAAGTGTGCGCTGTAACTGGTTGAAGTCTGTGCTTGGAATGGACTGTGTTTGCGAATTTCTGAATTTCCAAATGCACTGATCTTGTGTAGCCATCTGCTGCGATCTCTCCACTGCGCATCTTGTAATGTTACTAAACTTGTTTTACTTGTGTTTTGTAAATTATTCTGATGCGGAGAGAAGTCCTCCAGATATTCAGCCACACCTTTCTGTATACGAAGGTTACTGAGGTAACCAGTATAGAATTTTTGTAGTCTATTCCCAGTAAGCTGAGCACCGACTCGTAGATTGTTATCGTTGTCCACGATAAAGTTCTGAGTACCTTGTGCATCAAGTTTGCCATCAACATACAGTCTTAGATCGCTGGCACCAAAACGCACAAGAGCAAAGTGATGCCATTGTCCGTCAGTGACCTTGCGAGTGCCTGTGATTTTAGCACCAGTGCTGGCATAACCTGCCAGTCTACCTTGACTGTCTAGATCAACACCCCAACCTTGTTCAACAGTGTCAAATGTAACGATACCAACGTTGGCAGTTGGGAATTGTCTTGTGGTACCTGGCCAAATGATTCGAACTCCGCCGTTGCCACCCTTGCTAGTAAAGTCAGCTGTGCTACTGGTCCCGCCTGCTCCAACACTCACTAGATAAGTTTGACCTGGGGTAACAGGGAAATTATTAATGTAGCCAAGGCCACCACCGCCACCCCCACGTCCACCAAATGCAGAGCCGCCACCGCCTCCAGGGAATCCACCTTGTGCGGTATACTGCACCTTGGTAGCAATACGATCATTGCCAACAATAGTTTGCTGATCAATTCTTCCGTCTTGGCCACCACTACCACCGTCACCGGCTTTGCCTATTGGCTCGTTGCTAAACTGTGGCGCCACTCCGTTGGCACCTTCACCGAAGAATTGTGTACCACCACCAGGTGCACCAATTGCAATGGTACCTATGTTGCTGGAACCATTTCCTCCGCTGGCTCCGCCGCCGGATCCATTGGTCGCTGCATATGATGGTTGTGTGTTTGTGAGGGTAACATTGTTGCTTGGGAAGCCTCGTAGTCCGCCCCAGATAATACGCACAGCACCGTCACCACCTTTGCTGGTTCTTCCGCCCGATGTAGTACTACCACCTGCACCAACAACCACTGTGTAAGTTTGACCAGGAACGACAGTAATGCTGTTTCTGTAGGCCAATCCGCCACCACCACCGCCAAACAAGCTGTTTATGCCACCTGCTCCACCACCAGGGAATCCGCCCTGACTGATATTGGCCTGTGTAACACCATTAGTACCATTTGGCAGTATGGATTGACTCTTGCTTCCACCTTCGCCGCCACTGCCTGCATTAATACCAAAGCTCACAGTAAACGAAATAATACCTGGAGCACCGCTGGCGCTGCTTACCAGTTCTGTGCCCGCAATTGGATTGCCGCTGCTGTTGTATGGCTGTTTCACACCCACAAACGCATGTGACACTCTGCTGGGTGCCCAGCTGTCTGTAAATGTGCTGCCCACATAGGTACGCAGTGTTCCGCGTAAAAACGCAGGCATAGCAGTAGCGTCATAGCTGGTAATAACAACCAGACGTCCATCTGCTATTTCTTGATCGCCTACCCCGCGTAGTGCAGCATCCATTCTATTGGCTGCCTGACCATCACCGTAGGTGTCGTATGTAACTGCGCTTTCAACATCAAATGTGGTTTCATTAACAACCATCACAGTATGACCGCGACTGATCGAGTAAGGAACACGCACACTGTTAACTCTTACAAATGCTGTGTTTGCATCAAAACTGCTGTTGTAGTGTGATGCTTGTACCTGTACATTTCCTGCTGCAACACCAGTGTTGATAATGCTGTAGTTGAAGCTGGCACCACCTGCACCATTAGGTCCAATACCAAACAGTCCGGTGCCACCTCCACCACCTCCCAGTGATGTGGCACTGTTTTGCACAGTGGCACCACCGCCACCACCTGCACCACCTGTGCCTGAACCGGCTGTGCCTGTTATCAGTTGTGCCTGGAACAGTTGTACTTCACTTACACCAACATAATCTCTGCCGTTGGCAGGGTAACTGCCCCAGGTGCCTGTGTTGTTGTTCCAGTTGGTAATATTGAATCTGTAGTAACGATAGGCTGTGCCATTGTTGAATACACTTTCAAAATAGGCACCGTTGTTTACATTCCATCCAGTTTGATTGGTTCTAGTATCCAATGTGGTCCAAACAACATCGTCCTGAGAACCCTGGAAAGTCCAGGTGCTTGGAGAGATTTCAATTGCGTTATCGTTGTTGCCATACAATCTGTAGGCATTTACAGCTGGACGATTAGGGTCTACTTGTAGATGTAATCGTGGATTGGTTGGACCGCCTAGACTTCTTGGCTCGCTGTACCATCCATTGTTATAGGCAGCGCCTGTGCCATCCAGCACACGCCATGGGCCGTAGTTGTTGTTGTTTCTATAGTATGTGAGTGTGCTAGTACCGTCACCATTGGTTGCATAGGCCTGTGTTACTGCCACAGAAGTAAAGCGGTTGTTGGTGTTTACGCCACCACCTGCACCACCATTTCCACTGTAGCCGGCAGCTCCGCCACCACCACCACCACCGCCGGTTTGTTGTCCACCTGCACCACCTGTAAACGCAGCACCATTTGCTCCGCCTGCTTGGTTTGCAGTACCACCGGCATTGCCTTGACCGCCCTGAGCACGAACTGTGCTGGTGTCAATAAAGTAGCTCTGTCCACCGTTTACATGACCGGACCCAAGATTACCACTGGCTCCTGCACCAACTACCAGTGCGTTAACACTGTAAACACTTGGTGGGCAAGTCCAACTATATGTTCCTGGGATAGTAAACAGTTGTTCTGCGTTTACGCCAACAACTTCATTGATTTCTCTAGTGTCGTTGTTGGGGAAACTACGAGTGTCGCCAGGCCAAATAATACGCACAGCACCGTCCCCGCCATTGCATCCAGGAGTGCTCTTGCTGTCGTTGCTTTGTCCGCCGCCTCCGCCTCCGGGGAATCCACCTTTGTTTGCACTACCGCCAGTGGTAAGATTGTTACTGCCGTTTGTGCCACCAGAGCCACCGCGTCCTGCTGCGTTTCCGCTTTGTCCAATTCCTAGCAGTCCGGTGCCGCCACCGCTTTGTGCAGCACCATTGGCAGAATTGTTTCCACCATGTGCTCCGCCTGAGCCGGCACCACTGCTGCCATTGGTAAATGCTCCGTTGGCTGCCAGAGGACTTCCTCCGCGCCCGCCGTTGCCGCCATAGCCACCTGCACCACCACCGCCACCTGCTGTGTCGTAGTTACTGGTTCCACCAGCACCACCATTACCGCCACCATCTCCTACAAATCCACCGCCGGCTCCGCCAGCATATGGAGTGTTTGTGTTGCTGCTGGTACCTACACCTGGTTGTCCGCCAATTCCTCTTACAAAGTTAGTGGCAATAAACCAACTGTCTCCGCCAGCAGTGCCTTGACCACCAGTAGCAGCACTTACACCAACTCCACCTGCGCCAACTGTTACTGTATAAGTTTGTCCTGGAGTAACTGGAACGTTGTTCTTGTAGCCAAGACCACCGCCTCCACCGCCTCCACCAGCATAGAAAGCTGCGCCACCCGCACCACCTGCGCCAACACAAACCACACTGACACTTGTTACGCCCACTGGGCAAGTCCAAGTAAATGTACCCGGCGTAGTAAATTTAGCTTCGCTGGCAACTGAACCCAGTGCGCCGCCGCCATCTCCGCCGTTGCCAGAATAACCTGCTGCACCACCACCGCCAGTGTTGAAACCTACGCCGCCATTTCCGCCCAGGCCGCCGGCATTGCCAACAAAGCCGCCGCCAACTACACCATTACCACCACCACCTGCTACCAGTGTTGGATTAATAAAGAAGGAAGGTCCACCGTTTACATATCCTGCACGAGTGAAACCACTTGAACCACCGCCCACACACATAACACTTACACTGGTTACGCCTGCAGGACATCTCCAGGTGTAATCACCTGGAATCAAGAAAGTGCTTTCATTAACATCTGTAGCGGTTGCCCAGCTGCTGATAATGCTGCTGTATGTTACAACATTTGCATTGGCCAGACTGATATTACCAACAGGTGGTTTGGTTGTATTCAACCAACCTTCAACAGTAAAGCTAACATTTCCAAATTGGAAACTATCATCATCAGCTTCGTTGCCTATCATCAGATAATCACCATCACCATCAAAGTAGGCTGCAGATCCTGTATTTTGAATCTGGAACGGACTGAAAGTTTGCATCTTGGTATCACCAAAAACAGTCATATTGGTGCGAGTGTCTGCCGAGTCCTTGATAGTTGGAGAGTTAAATGTAAGCAAGCCTGTGCCAGACAAACGTGGCAAAGGTGCTTGTGGCACACCAAAGTTGTCATTGTAGAGTGCTACTCCGTTGGTTATACGGAGATTACAAATGTAGCCATCGTAGAAGAAATTTTCATTGGTAGGAACCGAATAACCATTGTTAGCAATTACCAACGGCCAGCCCACGTTCCAGTTAGGATTGTTATCTGTAAGTGTTCCTGATGCTCCAAGTACTCCATCTATCCAAATAGAAACCTGTTCCTCTCTGCGTGTGATTGCCACGTGAGTCCACTGTTTGAGTGGTAGAGTTTGTGTTGATATAATACCACCAGTTGGATCAAGATCCACAGTTGTGTCTGTTGGTGTTATACGATCTATATCTTGAGTGCGAGTGCTTGGGAAAGCTCTGCCTGCGCCCCAGATAATGCGAACTGCTCCACGGCCGCCGCGACTGTAGTTGTTGCTGCCGGTGGCAAAACCTCCGGCACCTACTTGTACAGTGTAAGTGCGACCAGGCACAACAGTGATGTTGTTTTTCCAACCCAGTCCACCTCCACCTCCACCCCATCCAGTGAAGTCTCCACCAGCGCCGCCGCCATAGTTACCACCGTCGGTGTAAAACACTTCATATCCTGGGAAGTATCTCCAGTTACAGTAGCAACCGCCACCTGCACAGTACCAACGACCGCCAACCACATCTCTTCTAGCTGAGCCGTTGCCGCCACCTGAACCACCTAAACCTGATTCGCCAAGTTGTGCGCCAGTGTATGTTCTAAAATTACCATTGCTGCCCTGTCCAAACACACCGGTACCGCCACCGCCGCCACCTGCTCCGCCATTGGAACCGGTTGCGCCTGAGCCACCACCACCTGTTCCTGAGCTAGAGTGGAAAGGGCGAACACTACCGTTTCCGCCAGGACCAGTGTAACCGCCAGCGCCGCCACCGCCGCCTTCAAAGCCGCTGCCACCAAATCCACCAACTCCACCGCCGTCGCCAATAAAGCTGCCGCCACGACCTCCGCTGTTAGCTCCGCCGCCACCGCCGCCCATGCCTCTTACGGTACCAGGACTGATAAACCAACTGTCTCCACCACCAACGCCACCAATGACTCCTTGGTAGCCAGAGCCACCACCACCAATTGCAACCACACACACGCTGGTAACGCCAGGTGGTGCAACCCAGGTGTATGTTCCTGGTGTGTCAAACAATTTGTCAGTTTCAGCAGGCTTTAGATTCCAACTGCTGCCAGTGGTACTCATGTATGCCTGAACTTTGCCATTACGCAAGCCGATCACATATGGAGAAAAATAGCTGCTGTTTGGTCGACGTGTGAGTAACACATTAAAATAACCATTATTGGCTGTATTGTAGCTGTTAGGATACAGCCACATTTCCATTGTAAAACGCTTGGGATGTGCAAACTGTGAAGAATACGGGATGGTCACATAATCGCCGTTGCCGTCAAAAGAAGCACTGTACTCGTCAAACACACGAGCACCTGATGCAAACGGACTGAATGTGTCTGGTTTGACATTGCCTGCTGATGTAATAGCAAGATTAAATGGACCAAGGTCCTGTGTTACATTACGCTGAATTCCCAAGAACACTGTGCCTTCAATGTTGGCAAATGGACTTGTTGGCACAGGGAATGTGTCTTGAGTGTAAACTGCCTTGCCTTTGACCACACGGAAGTTGGTCACATAGCCGTTAAAATACTGGCCACCGGCATGATTACTCTGTCCAATACGCAGTGCGCCATTGTTGCTGTTGATAATGCCGCTGACATTTCCTTGCCAGATTTTTTGACCGTTGATGTGCAGTTTAGTAGTAATACCAGTTCTACTCAGGGCCACGTGATTCCAGGTCTGTAGAGCCACATTGGCGCTGAGGTCACCATAGTTTACATTATTAATATAGAAGTTGTTGGATTCTAATCCTGGACGGAATAGAATACCATTGGTGTATGTGCCAATTTCAAACAGTGTGCTATAAGTAGCACGATTGGTTTGATTCATCCAGCATTCAACTGTGAAGTCACCACCAAATTGGAACTGTCCGCCACTGCCAGCAACTGTGAGATTATCAGCGTACCCATCAAAATAGAAGCTGGCGCCAGTGAAGAATCCACCACCGGTATAGCTGCCACCAAATCCGCCTTCTGGGGCCAGACTATACAAACTATCAAATATCTGTTGTGCAGATCTTGCTCTGTTCCAGATTCTTACACCTGCAATAAATCCGTCAAAATTCTGTCCACCTGTGGTGCTGCGAGCACCAATGAACATGTTTTTACGATCATCTCTAGCAAAACGACTGATTGTCTTGAAGTATTGATTGATCTTTTGTCCTGCAACTGGTCCGTCAACCACTTCAAGAATCTGTGGTCTACCGTTGATATAGATTCTTAGTGTTGTGCCGTTTACTACCATGGCCACGTGGGTGGCAGTTTTTAGTGGTACAACACAACTGCCAGCTGGTGGAATAATCCATCCACTGCCAGGCAGTGTACGATCAGGGTTGTTGTTTTCGTTGCCCCAGTCAATGGCCACTGCAATACGACCATCAACCATACGAGTAATTTCAAACTCGCTGTCTTTGTTAATAATCATGCCGCCGTATGTTCCAGCAGTTCCGTTACCGGTCGCATACACCCAGGCTTCCACTGTGAAATCTGTATTTGTGGTTTTAACCAAGCGTAGTTTGTCTATGTCTGATACCATTACATAACTGTTGTTGGCACCAGTGAATCTAATGGATGGAAATCCTGTGTCTGGCATGACTTGTGCGCTGGCACCTACACCCAATACACCGCTGGCAGTACCGTCAATAGCATCATCAAGAATACCGCCTGCACTGGTTTCTGGGTAGAATGCTATTAGTCCTGGATCTGTTCCAAGACTTTTCCAGCTGGCACGATTGATGTATCCAACTGCACCTGCACCACCGCCACCACCACCTGGTCCAGCAATCTTGCTGTCTCTAGTCTGTGTGTACAAACTACCACGTCCGCCCGCTGCTCCAGCTGAAGTTCCTTCGTCATCAGTAAATGCACCACCTGCACCACCACCTCCACCAGAACGTGGAGCACCTTGCTTGGCCACAGTGAAGCTGGTTGCACCTGCACCACCACCTGTTACTCCACCCAGTCCGCCTGCGCCACCTGTGCCCAGTGTATAACTGATGGTTGTGTTACCAAAAGTTGTTGTGTTAACGTTAGCAGCTAGATTGGCACTGACGTTGCCGCCTGCCCCAAATTGTCCGCGAATGTTACCGCCTTTACCGCCATAACCATAGTAGTAGCGAGTGCCGTCTACTGTGGAAACAAAACTGTCACCACCATCACTGCCACGCTGTCTTGCATTGCCTGCTGCGCCACCTGATCCAACTTGAATAGTGAGAGTATCACCAGTTGTAATTAATTCAGTAACCTGACTGTCTGCTACGCCTGTTAGAGCTGCGGTGGTTGGTGTTCTTGTAGTCCAGATAATGTTGCCGCGACTGTCTTTAATAACCAGCGCGAAGCCGCCAGGACCTGGCCAGTTGATAACATAGAATGCAAATGTGTTAATACCTGCAGGCAGTGTTATCTTGGTTGAGTTTGGACTGCCCTGGTATGCTGTCCAGTTGTAGTCTGTAAACACATATCCTGCATAAGTGTTGTTGGTGTTGTAACGATAGAGATAGAACAAATCGTCAGCCAGACGTTCAAATGTATAAGTGTCTGGGTATGGCAGGAAGATGTCCTGCTTCATCCAGTAGGCTTTGTAGCTTTCTCTAAAAGGCTGAGGCCATACTGCATAGGAGTTCATCCATGAACTCCAACCGCTGTTGGTCACTGGATACCAGGTGGGTTTGGTTATAACGTCAAACACCGTGGCAGTGAGATAATCTCTGGGCTTCCAAATCATTTGGCCAACTGCATTATTTCCGGATCCAGAACCTGGGCGTCCGCCTCTACCAATGCTGTCTGCAATCAGCAGGAAGAAACCGCCGTAGGCAGCTGATCCAACTTTGTTGGTAAACAGCAGTGGATTCATGCCTGCTTCTAGCTGAATTGGTTTCCAGTTGTTAAAGAATTGTGTGGAACTAGTAGCACTGAGAATGTGTCCGCTGGCAACATTATAAACATTACCTTGAATGGTAACATCCATGGTTTCATCTGCTGCACCAGTTATGTAATATGTTCCTGTGTAAGGAGCATAGAATGCTCTCTGACTTACAATTTCGCTGTTTGGAACCACATCTACAGAGCTCCATACTGCATACTCTTTCATGTTTGCGCTCCAGGTTGGTCGCGCATAGATGCTGAGTTCGTTGGCTTCGTACCAGTTTCCTGATGCTAAGTTGGTAGTAATTGATGCTGTTCTAACATCAATAGGACGCAGGTTATTGACTGCTCTGTTGGTGGTACCGTAGTATCCACCTGCACCGCCACCACCACCAATTGGACTGGTAGTAGAAGTAAAGTCGCCACCTGCTCCACCACCACCTGCACCAACAATAATACCTTGTACCTTGGCGCCTGGCGGAATAGACAAAGTGTATGTGCCCGGAACTGCGTATTCCAAGGTCAGAGTTTGACCCTCTTGTGTTCCGCCAACCAACACGTTGCTGGTTGTTTTGTTTGTGATAACTTCTGTACCTGAACGCTGATTTCCGCCTAGGAAACCGCTGCTCACATTACCTTGTGCAGGCACAGGAGGATCAATTTGAGAACGAGTGGTCCAGATTGGGCTGGCAGCGTTTGTGGTATAGATACGAGCACCAATAGCTGCTTTGCCAGAACTGTTGTTTGCTTCAATACGAATCACATGCCAGCCTGCACTGATTTGCAGTGTGATACTTTTGCCTACTCTGTAGTTGTCTGCACCACTGCTCAGCGTCATGATGATGTTGCCATCAATGTACATGTCACCGTAGTCATCGCAAGCAAAATCAAATGTATAATCACGAGTGGTTGCAAAGTATGCTACCCAGTAGTAGTTTCCATTGCCTGCCCAAACACTGTATGTGTTCAACCAGCTGATGTAACTGCCATCTGTACTACCATTGGGGTAAACATAGGTGCTTGGTAAGCCAGTGGCTTCTCCTTCGCGCCCATCACCATATTCTTGTCTTTTCTTAAAGTCTACCGTGGTGTGTTGGTGAGACCAAAGTGCGGTGACCAGCTTTTGCAGGTCATCAATGTGAGAAATACGAATAGTCGCATTAGCAACAATATTGGCACGCAAACGTTGAATTTGAAGTTGTACATTTGCTTCAGTAGAAACGGCGCCGCCATACGGTTGCCATTTTCCTGTGGTACTAGTTAGACTTGGCATGTCTTGTCCTCATTTTTTATTATTTATGTTGGGCAGTAATCTAAAGATCTGGCACTGTTTTGGCATATTTTAGATACACTAAGGCGTCAACTCGTGCTAAAAAATGCACAAGTTGTAAATTTGTATTTGTAGGGTTCTTGATTAGAGAGCGCCACGACTGCATGCACACTGACAGTTACTAGCGTATGTGTCAGTCCACTGATGATCGTGATCAAGCAGTGCTTCAACCAACGAAATCATGTTTCGTAGATTTTCAGCAGTGATGCGGTCCCCTGCTTTGACTTCAACAGGGGTAGCAGGAAATGTGCGCGGGGTGGTATTTCTAGTGGTTTTTTTAACTTCTTGTGTCATTGCTGTTTCCTGTTAACCTAGAATATTTTCTATTGTTAATTTATCAGTTGCACCTGACACTTTTTCATCCAGATATTCATGGACTTTTTGCACATACTCATCAAGAGTTCCGTGGTTGATCAAGTACGAGTCAGGTCTGATTTTACACCTATCAAAGTACTTATCCATTTTATTCAAGAAGTCCAATCTATCCTGTATGGTTTGATCTTCGGTTAGCGGACTTACTTCGCAAAAATGTCTATAGGCCCAGTGCTGTGGGTCCACGTTTCTGTGTCGTTTGATTACCACTATTTCGTTGACAAGATTATTGTAATCTTCAATGGCAGCACTCAATGGCAGTTCTACAAACATGGGAATTCCCAGACTGCGATTTAGCCCAGGGTAAAAGTCACATAGAGTGCGCATGCGATACACTTGATTTTCCATGCGAGTTTCAAAACTCTGCTCTAAAAAACTTTCGTAAAAGTTTTGATCTTTCATCATCACTTGCACAAATGTTTTTGGATCCACGGTAACTTTTTGCTCGCCGTTTACTGTCCACTTGATGCCACGATGCTGCATGTGCAGAGTAACCCATTGATCGCCGCGCTCAACCATTTTTTCCATGGTGTTGCGCACACCCATGTTGTCGTCACCGCGAATTACCAAAAGATTGCGTTGCCACAGTTGAGTATAGAAGGTGTTGACGCCGGCATGTAACATGCCAACTACGCCAATCACATAGAATTTTTCTTGGGCGGCACTCAGGGCCTCGATGTAATTCATAGATACAAATGTTTACAGCGTTAAAAGAATAACTGCTTCCACTAGATTTTCGCCCTCGGTATCCTTGTCATGCAATGCACGGCCCACTACATTAAAGTGAGTTGCTTCGCCCGGTCTGGCTCTACGAGCGATACCATTTCCTGCGCTCACCAGTCGATCACCTTTAACGCAACGACCTGTTACACGCACAGGAGTACGACCTACCATAGCCACTGCTGGATGACTGATATGATCACCTGCATCGCTGTTCATGAGATAAGCAGGATTGCTGGAAATAACACCTAGTA
>JACCDW010133270.1_pt1 | contig 18820 bp, 10 predicted proteins | sample 7449781 | NCBI WGS metagenome assembly JACCDW01 (sample SAMN15323449, study PRJNA562643) | freshwater metagenome | isolation source: river surface water | place: USA:Blue River Watershed | collected 2017-08-18
AAGGGGAAAAGGTGAAAACGTGAGGTAAGAGCTCACGAACAAGGCAAGTAATTGTTTTGTAGGGTAAACCTTGGGTGCTGTAATGCCACGTAAAGGAACGTTTGAGAGCGACTCGCTCGAGTTCCAGGGTAGGCAGCAAGACTTCATCAGTAATGGTGAGGCTAGATAAATGATAGTTTAGAAACAGAATCCGGCTTATGAGGCTTGTAGTACTTTTAAAAATTAAAACTGATCATGACGATAGAACAAATTAAGCGCATGAAGGACCAGGTAGTTGTCCTGAGGAGGTTTCTTTGACGTTGATAATCGTATCCAAAAAGTAGATCAAGACAAACAAATGTCCTTGTCTCCTGGTTTCTGGGATGACAATACCCGTGCAACTGGCATTATGAAGGAAATTAAGATGAATGAGTATTGGATTCATCTTTTCCAAAATGTTGCATCGAGTGTCGAAGATTTTGCCGTATTATTTGAGTTCTGGAAGGCGGGAGATGCCACTGAATTAGAGACTAAAGAGGCTTTTGACAAGGCCTGTGCGAATATAGAAGAAGCTGAATTTAAAAGTACCCTTAATAAGCCCGAAGACGAGCTCCCTGCCATCTTACAGATTAATCCAGGGGCAGGCGGCACAGAGAGCCAGGATTGGGCCGAAATGCTCCTTAGAATGTATACAATGTATGGAGAAAAGCAAGGCTGGACGGTTACTTCATTGGATTATCAGGAAGGTGATGGGGCAGGTATCAAATCTGCGACCCTTCAATTTGACGGCCCCTTTGCATATGGGTTTTTAAAAGCAGAATCTGGAGTACATCGCTTGGTTCGAATTTCTCCTTTTGACAGTAATGCCAGAAGGCATACTTCTTTCGCTTCGGTATATGTCTATCCTTTAATTGATGATAGTATTGAGATTACCGTAAGTCCCGCAGACATTGAATGGGAATTTTATCGCAGTGGGGGTAAGGGAGGACAGAACGTAAATAAAGTGGAAACCGCCGTGCGTTTAAAACATCTTCCTTCAGGTATTATAGTTGAATGTCAACAATCTAGAACACAGGGAGAGAACAGGGAAATAGCCATGAAAATGTTGAAGAGTAGATTGTATGAGGAAGAAATGCGAAAGAAACAAGAAGCATTAAATGCAAGTAATTCCAACAAGAAAAAAATAGAATGGGGAAGTCAAATTAGGTCTTATGTATTCCATCCTTATAAAATGATTAAGGACCATCGTACTGATTATGAAGTTGGCAATGTTGGGCCTGTAATGGATGGGGAAATAGATGGATTTATTAAAGCCTATTTAATGTCGGAGTCCGAGGAAAATTAATTTTTTGGAGAAAGAATATCGAATTTACTTTTTGGTCTTAATTCCTCCTGCCAATTAAATCCTCTCATTCTTAGTTCTTCTTTAGGTGTTTGCCCAATGGGCGTCATCTTTCCAACAAGTTGATTGATGAATACTACTTTAGCGGCTTCTCCATTTTCAAAACTAATCTCAATAATTTGAGAACTAGATTTATTAACACCAATAAAATTTTGCTGGTCATCTAAAGCAAAATAGATATTCTCCGCATTGCCCTTGGTTTGCATTTTACTCAAATTGCCATCCAAGAACCAGGCATTTAACCGTATCCCTTTTAACTGATTAAAGTATTGTGTGGTATCAATTTTACTGGAAGCATATGCGTTTTCAAAAACCTTTAATTGTTGGGGTTGCTTATTTTCTAGCAACATATATATAGTATCCCCAGTGATTTGATTATTATTTGACCAAACAATGGGCTTATTTAATAATCTTATAGTGGAATCAGATAAGGCATAGAATAAGCTATCGCATCTTGCTTGTAAGGAATCAGAGAAAATTCGAACATTATGAAATGCCTCAAAGTATTTATCCAAAGTGGAGTCTTTTATTTTGCCAACACTATCCCTTGCTTTAGGAAGGGGTCTGTTTAATGCAGATACTTTTGCAGAAAATAAGGTATCAGCAGAAATGTATAAAGTATCCTTTTCTTGTTTAATCAATAAAATAGGCAATTCTGTAGCTAACAAAATGTCTTTCGCTCGGTTGGTTTTAATGTTATTGGCCATTAGGTCAAAACTTAAACTATCCTTGGATTTATAAATAGCGTTACCTCTAAATTCACCAAGTCCCAAAGAGTCATCAATCGCCATTTCGTCCGCAATGAAAGTATAGGTACTGTCATCCACAGAACTTCTTTCGTATAAATATCCTTTTCTTGTCCCGGTGTTGTAATTGCCATTTCGGGTTCGGATGATTCTTGACCCGGTAATTATCTTAGTCGGGCTAATGAAATTAGCTAGTTGTGAGTAGGTATTATACTCTAGGGTATCCGTAAAAATATGGGTCTCGGGATCTTTTACAACTACTTTATTTCTAAATATAACATCCCTGGTTACCCCATAATAGTAACCTTCTTTGCTGGTAAGAGTGGTTTTATTACGAACCAACTTCCCTCCTTTTTTAAAATTTCCAATTTTTACGGAGACATCGTAGTCTAATGAATCCGTTGTTAATACCCCTTTGCCATCTGTTAGCTTAACATGCTTTCTTAAGTATGCTTTTTTGGTATTTCCTATATATCTTAAATAGTCTGCATAGGTGTGTACACTGTCTGCATCATTAATATGTACATTTCCAAATCCTTCCAAAGTATTTAGGGTGCTATTTAATATCAAGCTATCTCCAAATAATAAAGTTGAACCCTGTCTAATTTTAACATGACCTACTAGGATTAAAAAATCCATGCTATCCTTCTTTTTTACATTGTAGGTTTCAGCAGATAAAAATTCAATTAGCTTTGTATTGCTATCAATGGGTGCATTCGTTCCTCCTAGCACAGTTTGTGCGTTGGCTTTTTGCAAAGAACAAAGTAAAAATAGTATTAGGTAGCCAATTTTTCTCATTAGTCTAGCGTATCTGCAAGTGGCTTAGTTAAGGGCTTGGATTTGTCTTTTTTCCCAAATACGGAAACATTGACATATCTTTTTGGATGCATTTTTACATCGTCTACTAGGGTATTAATACTTTTAATAGTGCCTTGTAATTGAGTGTAGATTGCTGGGTCATTCAATAATTTAGCAGCCGTACCCTCTCCCGTATTTAGTTTGTGAAGGGTAGTGGAAAGTTCAGACACGGCTACTTGAATAGATTGAATGGTTTTGGTTAAGTCAGCATCTTTGATTTGTTTACTAGCCGTATCTAAATTGCTAATGATATTATTAATCTTTTTATTGTTGTCACTTAAGTTTTTGGTAAATGAGCTTAAATTATCAGCTGTTTGGGAAATAGAGCCATTTTGTTTTTGCAACATTCCTTCAATGGAAGCCATTGATTTGTTTAAATTTTCGGTGGTCGCACTTAAGTTGGCAAGTATCGTTTGAAAATTAGCCTTGTTCTGTTCGTTCAACACCGTATTAATATTAGTTAATACTTTTTCTAAAGCAGTAATTGTTTTTTTAGTTTGCTCCCCAATAGGAGATAAAGTATTCATCAGGTCGCCCAGTAAACTTGCCGCCGGAGCTGTTTTGATTGTATCCTCGGACTTTAAAAAAGTTTTACCATCACCTAGTACAATGCTAATACTATTGGTACCTAAAGGATTGTCTTGTATTGTGGCAATGGAATTGGCTGGAATTTCATAGTTGCCATTTAATTTTATGGAAACGACAATATGGGACAAATCTGCTGACTGATTTTCAATTTCAAATACAGAGCCCACTTGAAATCCATTTACAAATACAGGATTGGATACAATGAGTCCTTTAGTGTCGGTATATTTTGCGTAGATAAAATTACCAGACTTAAAGATGGTTTTACCTTTCAAAAAATTAAAACCTAAAATAATTAAGGTTATAGCGATAATAGTTAGAGCGCCTACCTTGGTTTCATTGGATACCTTCATTTGTATGGATTGAATATACGAGACAAAATTACCTAAAATTATTGGCTAATTGGCATTGGTCTTTTTTTGATTCTCCAAAGAATTTTTATATCTAATGAGGGATTTTGTAATTACTTCGCAAATTTGATCCTGTCCTTCTTCACTATTTAAGTAATCTTCATCCTCCGGATTAGAGATAAAACCGGTTTCCACCAATACAGCAGGCATTTGCACAGCAGCTAATACCCAGATGCCTTTTTGTCTTTGTTTTGCCTCTCTACTTAATCGACCAGCGTTTTTAAATTCCTCCTCTATGGTTAATGCCAAACTAGCCGCTCTTTGAAAATATTGTTGTGTTAAGAGACTTGCCATCATAGATCTGGTTGGATCTGCTTGGTTAAGTTCATTAATCTGTCTTTCTGATTCGGAGTCTAATTTTTCTACAACTTCATCTACGGCATCATTGGCCATTTCTTTTCTTTGATCAGACTTTGTGACATTGTATATAAAAGTTTCTGTACCTCTTGCTGTACTTGGGGTATAGGTTACTTTATAAAGGGGCACTTTAACGGTTACTTTTCTTCTCTTGCCATTCTTTTTTACCGTCTTAGTTTTGGTAGTATGTCCAATGATTTCTCTATTCCTACTTGGGTCTGCGGAATTGGTATGGATACAAATGAATAAATCGCCTTTAGCAGCATTGGCGATTTTCGCTTTTTCAACCACAGAGTTGAAAATATCGGTCGGTCTGGTTAGAACGACTTCAACGTCAGGGAGAGATGATTTAATATAATCGGCCAATTTTAAAGAAATCGCCAAAGAAATAGCCGCTTCGGTAGAATATCTACCGTTGGCACCCGGATCTGTGCCACCATGTCCGGGATCAATTACAATGCGTTTTAAGGTTTTTGCTTGATTTTGGGCCATCAAATTACTCGATGGAACCCCAAAACTGGCTAAAATTGCTAAAGTAAGTGCTAAAATCAGTCTATTTTGCTTCATAATCAGTTCCTTAATGCTGTTTTAGTTTATTTTTGCAGCAGTGATACATCTAGGATACAAATTTAACGTAAAATACAGCCTCAGTATTGTGAAAATGGCCATTTTGCTATTATTAACAATAGTTTTAATACCGTATTCCGGATTTAGCCAATCGACGACCCCCAAAAAGGCCAAAAAGACAAGTCCAGCTGCTGTAAATACAACTATTTCTACCAATTCAACTGATACTACAAAATCAACAAAAGTCGCAGATTCCTTAAAATCGGTACAAAGCTTAAGGATCTCAAAGGATAGTTTGGATGCCGCAGTAAATTACGATGCCCTAGATTCCGGAGTTATGATAATGAAAACAAAGGAGTTTTTGTTATATGGGAATGCTAGGACGGTCTATAAAACTTCCCAATTAGAAGCAGCTAATATTGTTTATGACCAACAAAGCCAAAATATTAGGGCTTATGGAGCCAAGGATACTACTGGCAATCCATTAAGCAACCCTAAGTTCAAAGAAGGCACAATGGTTTCTGTAAATGATTCTATCTTCTTTAACATGAAGTCCGGAAAAGGCTTGACAAAAAATACCAATTTTCAACAAGGGGAAATATATGTGAATGCGTTAACCATGAAAAAGGTGAATAAAGAGGAGGCATTTGCATGGAAGGCAAAGTTTACTACTTGTAATTTAGATGAACCCCATTTTGCTTTTGTTACTAATAAATTAAAAGTGGTCTCAGAAAAAGTAGGGGTGTCTGGGCCAATTCATCCAGAGTTTGAAGGGGTTCCAGTTCCTATCCAAATGCCATTCGCCATTTTCCCATTAACTAGAGGAAGACATTCTGGATTATTGCCTCCTGCTTTTGCTTCAAGTGAAGACTTTGGTTTAGGGTTAGAAGGACTTGGTTATTATAAAACATTAAGTGATAATGTAGATGCTACGGTTCGTACCAATATTTATTCTTATGGAGGATGGAGCGCTAACTTAAACACAAAGTATATCCAGCGGTATAAATACTTAGGTAATTTTAATTTGACGCTTCAAAAAACTAGAATCCTCAATAGGAATACCGCCATCATTGATGAATTTACTGGGGGGGAAACCTTTATGTTAAATTGGAGTCACCAAATGGATAATCGCGCATTGCCAGGCACAAATTTTTCTGCCAATGTGAATTTTGGTAGCTCTAAATTCAACTCCTATTTATTGAATAATCCTTATCAGAATTATCAAAATAGATTAAGTTCATCTATTTCCTATTCTAAGTCCTGGAATAATTTATATAATTTATCAGTAAATATTAATCATAATCAAAATACCAATTCCAAAACCGTAAATGTGAGTTTGCCTATTGTCAATTTCAACGTACTCACGGTGTATCCCTTTCAAAAGAAGGATCAAATTGGATCTGGAAAATGGTATGAAAAAATTGGTATAGGTTATAATGGATCCTTCCAAAATCAGGTTGGGTTTTATGATACCGCCATCAATTTTAGGAAAATTCTAGACACGATGCAATGGGGAGCAACACATAGTATTCCCATTTCTGTATCCTTGCCTTCCTTAGGCCCAGTTACCCTTACACCATCTGTAAATTTTGAAAATAAATGGTTTGGTCAATCCAATATATTAAAATGGAATGAACAATTAAAAAAAGTAGATACTACCATTAATAGAGGATTTTATAACGCAACCAATCTGACGTTTGGCTTGGGAATGGCAAGTAGAATTTTTGGAACCTATAAAGTAAATGGAAAAAAAGTAGTGGCGGTTAGACATGAAATTAGACCAAGTATTAGTTTCAATTATACTCCAAATCTTGCATCTGCTTATCATTATACTGCACAAATTGATTCTACTGGAAGAAAGTATAGATTCTCAAAATTTGATGGGAATGGAATAGGAGGTGCCTATTCTGAAGGGACATATGGAGGAATTGGATTTGGCGTAGATAACCTATTAGAAATGAAAGTGCGAGACAAGGAAGACACTTCCGCCGTATCGTTCAAAAAAATTAAATTAATAGAAGGCTTTGGATTTACTTCTAATTACAATTTTTTAGCGGACAGTTTTCAACTGGGAAATTTTAATTTCTATGCGCGTACTTTGTTATTTAATACCTTAAATATTACTTCATCTCTTACAGTAGATCCATATGCTACAGACAATAAGGGGTTCAGGGTAAATAAATTAGACTTTGATCCTGCTAAATTAAAGTTTGGTAATATTACCAATGGAGGTATATCCTTCTCGACTTCGTTTAAAAGTAAAGCTAAGGATGGAAAGGATGATAATAAAAAATCAATCCCTGTGGATCCATTCATGACACCAGATGAGCAAATGAGACAATTGCAATACGTCAGAGAAAATCCAGCAGAATTCACAGATTTTAATATTCCTTGGTCTTTAACCTTATCCTATTCTTTGAACTTTTCAAGAATGATAAAACCGGATTATACTGGGTTTAAAACTGAATTTTTCTCTTCCATGAATTTGTCAGGAGATTTTAGCATAACTCCAAAATGGAAGTTAGGGGCAACTGGATTCGTGGATGTTAAAAAAATGAACATACAACAAATGAGTATGTTCATAACAAGGGAAATGCATTGTTGGCAATTGGCAATTAATATTACACCTATTGGATTGTATAAGTCCTTTAACATAACCATTAATCCCAAGTCTGGAATATTGAGGGACTTAAGAATTAACAGAAGCCGTACTTTCTCCTCTTCCTCTTTTTAAACCATTTTTACTTGGGTTCGTTCTCTAGATAATGCTTTGCCATGATATCATAAATTTCCTGTTTCAATGAATCAATGGTATGACCTTTAGGGTACACCGCAGGAAGAATATGCATGGTAATTTTTCCAGGCTTAAAGCACATACTAGGTTTGGCAGGTAGTAATTTTTTAGTGTTCAATAATACCACGGGAACGATTGGCTTTTGTGTCTCAATGGCTAATTTAAATGCACCATCGTAAAATGATTTTAAAGGGGCATCGGTGATATTTCTAGTGCCTTCTGGATAAATAAGCATGTCTAATCCATGGTTTAAAACATACTTCATTTTGTCATAGCTGGCTTGTCTACTTTTACTATCATTTCTATCTACTAATACCGTTCCAATAGAGTAAATCCAGCCAAATATAGGCACTTTAGAAAGGGACTTTTTAGCAATGGTTTTATTTGCTCTTGGCAAAAATGGAAAGCTTACAGGAATATCTAATAAGCTATTGTGATTACATACTACAACCGCATTTTCTAAATCGTCAAAATGATGTTTTCCTCTCACTGAAAATCTTATACCAGACATGATCATAAAGGTACCCATCCACAATTGTGATATTCTACGGTGCCATTTTGTTCTATTGGGTTCTCTAGTAATAGTGCAAATAAGGTAAAACCACATATAAATAAACATAGTGGTAGCAAACATAAGCAAAGCCCAAAAGGCCAAAATTCTTTTAATACTAAATTTAATTATTTTCATTTTAATTCACTTTTATGGCATCCAGTCAATAGGATCTTTATGATGTGCTACTAAATATTTATTAGTATCACTAAAATGCTTACATCCAAAAAAACCATTATGCGCACTCAATGGGGAAGGGTGTGCCGCTTTTAAGATTTTATGTTTGGTAGCATCAATTAATATTTGTTTTTGTTGGGCGAAGTTACCCCATAATAGAAATACAATATTGTTTTTTTGACTAGAAATTATTTGAATCACATCGTCGGTAAAATCTGTCCATCCAATTTTCCCATGACTCGCTGGTTCATTTGCCCTTACTGTAAGCACTGCATTTAAAAGCAATACGCCTTGGTTTGCCCATTTGGTTAAATCTCCTGTGGTTGGGATAGGCATCCCAATATCTTTATTTAATTCTTTATAAATGTTGACTAAGGAAGGTGGGATTTTGACTCCTGCAGGAACTGAAAAACTTAAACCCATTGCTTGTCCTGGATTGTGATAGGGGTCTTGTCCAAGTATCACTACTTTTAAGGAATCAAATGGAGTTTGTTCAAAAGCATTAAAAATTAAATTTCCTTTGGGGTAGATCACACTGTTAAGTGCTTTTTCAGTCTTTAAATGAGAACTGATTTGAGAAAAATAAGGTTTATTAAATAGCTCCGAAAGGGCATTTTTCCAACTAGGCTCCATTTTTACTTCCATAATTTTCCATTTTGATAAGCATACTTAAATAAACGTCCTATATTCAATGGTTTTTCCATGTCAATGATTAACTGTTGTCTAGGCACCTGTCTTAAATCAGGTAGTTGACCTAAATGGTCTTTCAATTGACTTAATTGTTGGATGGCGATATCGCCAAATGAGGCAATTAAGGAAGTTCGAATGCAAAATTGTATTTTCTTAAATTGACTGACAGGCATTTTTTGGATAGATTCCAAAAACTCACTTTTTTGATTTTGGTAAGTTTCTTTTATTTTTTCGATCTCTGTCAGTCTATTGGCAAAAGTGGAGATACCTTCCTGTGTGTCTTTGTAAGTATCATATAAATCATTTGTCATTTGTATTAGCCCCCCAAAACTGTACCAACAATCATCTATTTCTTTGTGAATAGGATCTTTTAAATAATGTCTACACATAAGTAAACTAAATCCTCCCTTTCTTTTGGTAATATCTAACATTTTATCAAAAGTGATTTGAGGATCAAATTGTTGAGCAGAATCTTTTTGTGCTTTGTGTATTTGTTCAATAGTTTTCCAGTAGGTCTTATTATCCGGAACTTGGTTTAATAAGTCTAAATGTAATTTTACCAATACCTTTTCATTAAAACTGGTAGGTTTTGCTTTTTCAGGGTGGTAGAAAAGATCATTGAGTGTTTGGGTATCCATTAGCTGACGATCTATCAAATCATCATAGAGTGCCGTCATCAAAAAATATTTGACGTTTAATTCTTTTTCTTTCTTTGAGATGGATCTATTAAATAAACCAACGAATACTTCGTTAACCAAATGAAGTTGGATACTTTGAAATTTTGCTACTTTATTAAATAAGGTAATATCAAAACTTCCTTGGAAAGAGGTTTCTAAGGATTTCAAATAGGATACCCCATAGTTTCTTGTACGACTTAGTCGGAATATCCCTTTAAGGATATGTCCAATGAAGAAATAAAGAAAATAGATAGGGTATAACATACTTTTACGAATGCCCTAAAATAACACTTATTTTTGATCTAAAATAAATACGTAGCTATATCTGTTTTCAAGCTGATCTTCTTTTGTATTAGCAATATCATTACAATCCTTAAGCAATTCTTTTTCACCTACGTTTTTGATGATAATGTTGTTGCTGGATAGTGCAGAAAGTGTTTTGTAGATACGCTTAGCTCTATTTTGTGATAAAATCTCGTTATATGCTTCTGATCCATTACAATCGGATGCGGAAACAATCACTATTCTCTTGCCGCGCATTCGTTTTACGCGTTCAATTAATTTATAGTACTCATTCAGATCCTTCTGAACTACATATACTTGATTGAATGGATGGTGCAAGGCGACATAGTCTTTGGTTAGTTTCATTAAGGAATCTACTGTTCTAGCAAAATATCGACCCATAGCTGCACGCTCTCTTGCCAATGCTTCTTGTTCTTTTAGCTTCTTTGCAATCAGTTCTTTTTCAGTGAGTGGTATATTAATTTTTCCAGCCTGAATTACAAATTTTCCGTTTGTGGATACGTAGTCATTAGAACTTATTGATTGTTCAAATTCATTTCCATTGGCATCATAAGCAAGGATTGAATAAGTTCTATTTGGACGCATTGTAAATGAATAAGATGAGTTACTGTCCAATAAAGCACTGTCTACTATTTGAACACGTCCTACTTCATTCTTTTGTGTTAAATATACTTTTTTCCCAATAGCGGCTTCATTGTCCACACTAATTTGTCCTTCCATTTTGACAAGTACTTGGGCGTAATCAAATGCATAAATGTCATCACTGCCTTTTCTATTAGAGCTAAAGAAACCAGTATTACCTTTAATAGAGAATCCCATATCATCCTTTTCACTATTTACTGGATAGCCCATATTTTTTACAGCTAACCCATTTCTAGTATCTTTAGTCAATCTAAATATATCTAAGCCACCTAAACCCGGATGTCCGTTGCTACTAAAAAAGAAAATTCCATCCTGAAAACTTGGAAATAGTTCATTGCCGGTGGTGTTGATTTCTTGTCCAGCATTGGTAGTAGCTTTCCAAGATCCGTCTTCATTTTTATCTAAATAATAGATATCAGTTCCTCCTAAGCCTGTTGGTTCATCCGAAACATAATACAATCTTTTTCCATCAGGCGTAACAGCAGGGTGGAAGTAATTATAGTTTGGGTTATTGAAGAAGAGTCTTTTTCCAGGGCCCCATATCCCTTTTTCCATTGTACTCTCCCAAATTTCCAACATATAACCATTCTTTGCTTTTTTGCCATTTCTAGTATAATAGGCGGTTTCCCCATCCTGTGTAAATGTAATAGCACCTACGTTAAAGCGATCATCAAATTGTTTTGAAAATAGCTGAATATTGGTGTCTAATTTATAAGGTGCAGGGGTATATCCGTAACTACTAATCATTTTACGATTATCATTACTAGATTCTCTCATTTTTTCAGCATAACCCACTTGTTTGTCATTCCATTGTACAATTGGGAAGCTATCTGTTCTAATGTCTTTTATAGAAGGAATAAAATACAACTTAGAATAGCTAGCTCCGTCCCATGCAAATTCCGGTGAAAATATCTGTTTTATTTTATTACTTCTCTTCTTCTTAATTTTGGTAGAGGCAATGCGATTAGATTCAAAAACCAGTCCCTCTTTATAAGGAACGGCATTGAACTCATTATATACTGTATTTAATAGAGTTGGGTAGATTTTATAGTCTAAAGAGTCAATAAAAAATTTATTGATATTACTAAATCCATATAAACGAGCATCGGCTAATAAGCTCTTATTTTTTTCCGAAATGATTTCGTATTCCTTTTTTGCATTTTCGTAATTACCGGTAGAGGCGAATAATTCAGCCAATTCATTGTTTAATTCAATACCAGCCTTTGCAGCAACTTTATAATATTTAATAGCACTATCAAATTGATTCACAAATTTATAGGCTTCTCCTAATTTTTTATATACACTACTGTCTTTTCCTCCTTTAATAATATAAGTCTTGTATAAGGGTATGGCATAAGCATATCTGTATTTACTAGCTTCTTTATTTGCCTGTTTCAAAATACGTACGGCTTTTCTTTGGGCACTTACTTGTTGGAAACAAGCTAATAATATTAATAAGTATATAATTCTTTTCATAAGTTTCAGCGTATTAGTTAGCTACAAGATTGTTTAGAAATAGCGAGTTGATTTAATTTTTGACTTATTATTACTAAACTCATATCTAAGCAATATTTCATGAGTGCCGTTGTTGTAATATTTTAAAGGAGAAATGGTTACATCGTAAGCATATCCTACCTTCAAAGATTCATTAGCTTGTAGCTCCAACATACCAACAACAGCATCGCCTGTTCTATAGGATGCTCCAATGCCAATGATGTCTTTAAGCCAAACATTCGCGTTAAAATCTGCTTGGATAGGAGCCCCACTTACTGCCTTTAGCATGGTTGATGGCTTTACCTTTACATCCTCATTTACATTTACTACAAAACCAGTTGTGAAATATAAATGGGTATTATTTGCTTTGTGAATACCTGAGTTCATTACATCAAAAGCGGCTACTCTTGATCTTAATACATTCGGTATTGAAAAACCTGCATAAAAGTTATTGGTGTTATAAAAAATACCTAATCCTACATCTGGCAACCATTTATTTAAATTTGCGTAAAATGCAGGGTCGTTAGGAGTGTATCTGCCCTGTACATTCAATAGATCAATTCTATAGTTCATTAATCCAATGTTCAAACCAGCGGATAGGGTTCCTCTTTGAGAAACTTGTAAATGAGTGGATAAGATCATTTTTGCTCCTGATGCTTTTTCTACCCCTAATCTATCATCGTACATTTGTAAACCCCATCCAATTTTGTTGGCACTGTAGGAACCATCTATACTTACAGAGGTAGTTTGTGGGGCACCATCTAAACCTGCCCATTGTCTTCTCTGAAAGAAGTTTAAATTGGTAGCCTCTCTATTACCAGCATAAGCAGGGTTTACACTTAACATATTGAACATGTATTGGGAATACATAGATTCTGTTTGTGCTTTTAACTTTGTAAAAGTCAAAATGAATAAGCCTACAATTAGGTATATTTTTTTCATGCGTATTAGATTCAAAAGGTTATTTAACAATCGTTAAACTTCCACTTAATTTATAGGTTTTATTGTCGTTAGTAGTTACAATGATTGCATAGAAGTAAGTTCCTCCTGGCACTTCTGTGCCTAGGAAGCTACGTTCTCCTCTTCCTCTCCAATCATTCATATAATCTTCACTTTGGAATACCTCATTTCCCCATCTATTGAATACTCTAACAGCAATTTTGGTTCCATAAGGACGTTCAATAATCCAGGTATCATCTATGCCATCGTTGTTTGGCGAGAATCCACCTGCAACAATTACATCTAATTTAGGGATGACAAAATTAGTTGCTAATCTATTGTTGGAATTACTTGGGTTGCCTATTGGATCATTGGAGATAACTGTAAACGCACCATAATTAGTATTGACAGTTGCTGAGGCACTATTACTATAATTGCCATCGATTCTTGTTCCCTTTACCAATAGGGTTAATACGACAGTATCTTGTTTGTTATTAAGAAGAATCACATTGTTATTTACCAAGTTAATATCTGTAACTCCATTATAATTTGGATTTACATTTAAATAGCCGGTATTGCGAACGGACAAGACAGTAAACTGAACATTATTGCCAAATACATTCGTTAAATTGTCTTTAAGCACAATATCATTCAATATTTGACCACTGTTATTAGATACCACAAAATTAAATTCAACATTAAAGCTTCCATCAGGGTTCATGGCCACTTGACTAATACGTTTTGTAAGATCAATTACTTTATAAGGATCTAAAATGGTCACCGTATCTTTTATCGTGCCAGCGCTTGTTAAGTTATTGGTTGTATCTACTGCACTTACTGTCCAAATGTACTCTCCAATATTCACTGGAGTGGATGGTGTTGTGAAAGTACAATTGTTGCCATTTGCGTCACACCATCTAACTTTACTTCCTGGGCTGATCGCCGTAATAGCACTTGCAATATTGATAGGATTTGTGGTTACTGACTTAACAAAGGTTAATTTTCTAACAGTCAAACTTGGTAGCATTGTAACAGTGTCCAATACGCAGTTAGTACTATATTGTCCACTTAAGGTGTCATAAGCTTTTATACACCAAATATATCTTCCCGTAGCAATAGGCAAATTAGGTGCAATTACAGTGCAATTATTTCCATTGATATCGCACCAGCTTGGTATTGTTCCAGCAGGGGTGGATACAATCATATTGCTAAGGTTGATCGGGTTACTTACATTTCCTAAACTGTAAACTAAACTTCTTACTGTTGGACTGCTAGGGGCTGCATAACCAACTGAACTCAAGGTAATGGATTGTTCTGCAGGTATTTTATCAAAATTAGGGTCTGGATTGGTACCGTTGTAAGATTCATCACTTATTGGGGTATTGTATAGACTAGTAACAGCACTTGCGCTCATACTAATAGGCCAAGTATATTTCAATTTATTGGTTCTAATATGGATATCAAAGCTGGCTTTGATAGAATCCCCCACAGCCAACAATCCTATATTGCTAAATAAATTTTTATCTGAATATCCATTGTAATTATTATTGAAAGTGATGCTAGCATTTACTGGTTGACTGTAGGTTACAAATGCAGTATCCGGTCTAGAGAAACTATTACTTAAGTCTAGAATTGCTTTTACTGCATCTAAATTTCCGTTACTGTAATTCTTGATGATAGCATTATAATGGAAAACATACCCTCCATTTTCTATAGTTGGCATTGAACCTTCTAAGGCTGAACCAATATAATTGATTGGGACTAGCGGTACATAGGTTGGAATTGGATTCGCTGTATTACTTGGATTTGGATTGGCTCCGTCTGTAGATACAGTGGAAGCTGGTGTAGTACTTACTTTTCCATCGTTTTGTATCAATTGACCCTTTCCAGAACTTGAAAACTGAAGCACTAATGGAGTAGTTACTGCATTAGGTTTAATTTTAAATTTGAAATTTACATTTCCTTTTTGCTGTTTCAATAAATTAACCCCAAAATTAAACAATTCTGCTTGGGACAATACGGTGGAATTAGACCTTACCGTTGAAACACTAAATCCTTGATTGCTATTGGTTCTTAAAGTGGTATTAATTCCCGTGTAATTCGGATTCAACAGAATGGTACTGTCTGCTGTAGAAACACTATCTAAAATATATTCCATTCCAGGAGGGAATACTTTTGTTAAATCAGCTAATACTTGTACGCCATTTACATCCACAACACCTTTGTTTTCGATGCTCAAAAGCAAGTTCATTTGCAGAGTGCTATCTGTAATCGGTTGAGGAGGAGTTGCTTTTAAAGTAAGTTTAATGTCTGGCTTTACAATATGAAGTTGGGTGGTATCTTTTGTAAAGCGGCTGTATCTAATTACATTGTTTGCGTCCTTCACTGAATGGATTGCAAATATCGCACTATCCTTTCTAGGGGCTAAAGTGATGTTAGCGGTATTGGTAAGATTTGTAAATTCTTGTTTTACGGTATCCTTATTATTTTTTATGATGATACTGTAAGGGGCAACACCATTGCTAAAATTAGCAATCAATTTAGCGGTATCTGAAGCTAATAGCGTATTGTAAAATAAGTTAATGCTTGCTTGTGGTAAATAGGTAGCATTCATTACCAATAGGGAAGTAGGGCAGTTTTGTTGATTGTTACTACTACAAGCTGAAATGGTAAACTTATACGTACCCACTTGACTTGCCCTAAATGTAAATGTTCCATTTGCTTGTACATTCATGATGGCTCCAGCAGGATTACTTACATCTGCTATGGCATTTCCATAATTCACATTTGGAGCACTATCGTTTAATGTAATATTGCTCGTAAATAAAGTGTCAATAGTGGTGCTGAAACTGTCATTGATAATTCTTATGGAGGATTGAGCCGGAGCTACATTTAATACCGTTGATGTTGATCCACCATTATAATTATTGTTACTGGCTTGTGTGGCAGTGATGGTAGTATTCCCTATACCCACAATACGAATAGAATTGCCTGTGATAGTTGCTACATTGGCATTACTACTTGTAAAGGTAAAGGTAGCAGTACTGTTAGAGCTTGGAGCGTTTATAGTGAAATCAGCGTCGGTAACCAGTTTATTAATAGGAGACAAACTGCCAATTGTTGGGTTGGCTTTTGCTACAGTTAAGATAGCTGTAATGCTTCCGGAATTATAATTATTACTGCTAGCTTGTGTTGCCGTAATAGTGGCAGTTCCTGCACCTACAATAGTAACTGTGTTACCATTGATGGTTGCTACATTGCTATTACTTGATGTATAGCTAAAGGCACCATTGCTATTGCTTACCGGTGCTGTTAAAGTAAATGGATTATTTCCATAAATTTTACTGATATTGGCAAATCCTGATATAGTTGGGTTGGTTTGACCTACTGAAATAAGAGCAGTTGCGGTAGCCGTATTATAATTATTGGTGCTTGCTTGTGTTGCTGTAATGGTTGCAGTTCCTGCTCCAACAACAGTTACAATATTTCCTGTTATGGTTACTACATTTAAGTTGCTACTTGCGTAAGAAATAGTACCGGTTGAATTAGAAACAGGGGCAGTAATTGCAAAACTTGGATCTCCAATAGCTTTACTAATATTATTAAAGGTTCCTAAAACTGGATTTGCTTTGGCTACTGTAATATTAGTTGCAATGGTTCCATTGTTGAAATTCGAATTGCTTGACTGTGTTGCTGTAATGGTTGCAGTGCCTGCTCCGATTATATTTATGGTTGTTCCAGAAATGGTAGCTACACTTGTATTATTACTCACATAGGTTATTCCAGCATTTGAGTTGGAATTAGGTGGAGTAATGGCAAAGCTGGCATCTCCAAATGTTTTGTTTATGCTATTGAATCCAGATAAAATTGGATTTGCTTTTGAGATAGTCAATGTAGTCGCAATGGTTCCTACACTATAATTATTATCACTTGCCTGTGTAGCTGTAATGGTTATGGTTCCAGCGCCAATAATAGACACAGTAGCTCCTGAAATAGTGGCAATATTTGGATTACTACTTACATAACTAAAGTTTCCTGTGCTATTTGAACTCGGACTACTTAATGTAAAATTAGCGTCTCCAAATGTTTTATTGATAGTACTAAAATTACTCAAAGTAGGTACTGGTTTAGTGATTACAATGGTTGTTGAAATGGTTCTTGCATTGTAATTATTGTCAGCAGCTTGTGTTGCAGTAATACTTGCTGTTCCGGCGCCAATTATGGTTACTGTATTCCCATTAATGGAAGCAATTGAGGTATCGCTAATCGTAAATGTGAAATTACCGGTACTATTTGAAGTAGGATTGGTTAATGTGAAATTAGCATCTCCCATATTTTTTTGAATGCTATTGAATCCTGATAGAGTAGGAGTTGCTTTAGCTACCGTAATATTGGTTGAGATGGTATTGTTGGTGTTATTGAAATTATTTGTACCTGCTTGTGTAGCTGTAATACTGGCGGTTCCTGCACCTACAATAGTGATAACAGCGCCATTAATAGTGGCCACATTAACGTCACTAGATACATAGCTAAATGAACCATTGCTATTGCTAGATGGTGCAGTGATAGTTATCGGTGCATTTCCGAAGGTTGTATTAATAGGATTGAAATTAGTTAATGTAGGATCAATCTTATTGACTGTTAATAAAGCGCTAATAGTTCCAGCATTATAATTATTACTACCTGCTTGTGTAGCCGTTATAGTTGCCGTACCTGCACCAATAATGGTTAGGGTTGAGCCACTAATGGTTGCAACACTATTATTACTACTTGAATAGGTAATTGAACCTGGGGCATTTGAATTAGGAGCTGTTAACGTAAATGCTGCATCACCATAGTTCTTAGTTATATCTGAGAAATTGGAAATTATAGGATTGATTTTAGCCACCGTAATTGTACTCGCTATAGATCCTGTACTATAGTTTGCATCACTTGATTGCGTTGCCGTAATAGTAGCCGTTCCAGCGCCTACTATGGTTACCGTATTTCCATTAACAGTTACTACATTGGCATTACTACTTGTGTAACTAAATGTTCCGGTGCTTGCACTAGTTGGATCTGTTAGTTGGAAGGCATTCTCACCGAAATTTTTAGAAATGGCGCCAAAATTTGATAATGTTGGGGTTGCCTTAGCTACCGTTAAGGTTGTTGATATGCTTGTGGCATTAAAACGATTGTCATCTGTTTGTGAAGCGGTAATTGTAGCCGTACCCGCACCAACAATGGTAACAACATTTCCGGATACAGTTGCCACATTTGGATCACTTATGGTATAAGAGAAAGTACCTGTACTTGCAGAGGTAGGATTGGTCAATGTAAAGGTTGCTCCGCCAAAGGTTTTATTTAAAGCTGTGAATCCTGTTAAGGTTGGAGTAGCTTTTGCGACAACTACTGTAAATGGAATATTAGCAGATGTACAACCTGTTGTTGAATTTCTAACAATTAAGTTATAATCATAACTATTCGCAATACTTTGTGGGATAGCTACTGTAATAGGAGAACTTGCTAATGTTGCATTGTTCACGGCAACAAATGAACTCATGCTATTGTTGGCATCTACGGATATAGAATATTGATTAGGACTGCCTGTCGCACCTGAATAAGGGAGACTAAAGCTTGTGGCTGTTGAAATTGGACTTGTAATACTTCC
>JACCDW010508990.1_pt1 | contig 18820 bp, 15 predicted proteins | sample 7449781 | NCBI WGS metagenome assembly JACCDW01 (sample SAMN15323449, study PRJNA562643) | freshwater metagenome | isolation source: river surface water | place: USA:Blue River Watershed | collected 2017-08-18
ACAAGGAAATCTGGCGGGTGGATTGGATGGGTTTGTTGCTCGGTATTCAGCGAATGGAATTCTTGAGGCCTGCACTTACCTCGGCACCCCTTCCAACGATCAGTCGTTTTGTTTGGATGTCGATAAGTTTGGTAGCGTTTATGTATTTGGCCAAACCCGTGGATCATGGCCTGTAATCAATGCGAACTGGTCCACACCAACAGGGAGTCAATTTATCCACAAGTTGTCTCCCGATTTAAAGACAACCTTCTTATCCACCAAATTTGGGAATGGAAATCAAATTAATATCGTTCCAACTGCTTTAGAAGTCGATGATTGCTTGAATATACTTTTGAGCGGCTGGGGAGGGAATGCAAATACAAGGTTCGGATTTCAAGGAGGCAATACATTTGGCTTACCTGTTTCAGCTAATGCCATTCAATCTCAAACAGACGGAAGTGACTTTTATTTCCTTGTTTTAACCAAGAATGCTACCGCCTTGAATTATGCAACATATTTCGGTGGTTCAAGCGCTGAACATGTTGATGGTGGTACTTCACGTTTTTCAAAAGATGGCACGATTTATCAAGCTGTTTGTACCGGATGTTATTCTAGTAGTTTTCCTACTACGCCAGGAGTAATTGGCCCGATTAATCTTGCAAATACTCCGAACACTGCGAACTGCAACCTTGGAGTTATCAAATTTGACTTTGAGACCCTGGTAACTGCGAAAGCCGACATCAATTTTGATGTGGATGTAGACACTTTGTGCGAAACCTTGCGTGTAAAATTTAGAAATGAGAGTATAAATGCAAACGCCTATTCTTGGGATTTTGGAAACGGTCAAACCAGTACTCTGGCAACCCCAACTGCTCAATTCAATATCGGTTCATACCGGATCGTTCTAACAGCATTTGATACGATTTGTGATATTCAAGATACGGTCGTTATCCGATTGAACTTTTTGGAAGGAACCAATCCGAAAGCATCCTTTTCTGCGGATTATGAAGAATGCGATCGCACGTTTACAGTGACTCTGTCAAATACCAGCAATAAAAGTAACGGCTATCTGTGGGACTTTGGCGATGGAAATCAAAGCACATCACAAGCTCCCATTTACCAGTATAGCGCACCTGGAACCTACCGAATTCGTTTGCGTGCCCTGGATACAACCTGCGGGAAGTGGGACACCACGTCCGTTCTCGTCAAGTTTGGGAATGATAAACCCGGTCCCGACATCTCCTTGGCTCCAGACACCTGCTTCGACGGCCGCATCCGTTTAAACATTGACTACGGGGGCGACACCACTACCCGCTACCTCTTCCGTTGGACCTTCCCCAATGGCATTGTGGACACGGGACGGGTTACGGTTTACCAGGTACCGGCATCGGGTACCTACACCCTTTTTCTGGAAGCCATTGACCTAAAGTGCAATGCCGTTTTTACCTACACGTTCACAACGGCCCTCTTACGAATCAACCAACGGGTGTTTATCCCCAATGCTTTTACCCCCAACGGTGACGGCGTCAATGAAAAGTTTGAAATAAAGGGCAACAATTGCGATTTGAAATCGACGCTTGTCATTCTCAATTCGTTTGGTAATGTGGTGTTTGAAACCAAAAATCCCTTTGGTGACTATTGGGACGGCACCCTGGCCGGTAAACCTGCACAATCGGATACCTATACGTACCGACTGGTCCACGAAGATGGGGTGTTTACCGGTTACGTGACTCTTATCCGCTAGGCGCCTGGCCCTTCGTCTTTTTGCGGATTATGGCTTAGAGCCCTTTTAGGACCTCCACGAGCGCGTCAATTTGCTCGAGGGTGTTGTGCCGGCTAAATGAAAGGCGAAGTCCTTCGCCTGCTCCAATAGCCTCTAAAACATGGCTGCCTTTGCTGGAACCGGAGGAACAAGCACTTCCGCCGGAAACGCAGAATCCTTTGATGTCCAAAGCAAAGGTCAGCATGCCCCGATTGGGATCCCCCTCGGGAAGTTGGATATTCAATACGGTGTAGAGGCTGTTGTCCAAATCGCCCGACGCACCGTTGAATTTCACGCCAGGCAATGCGTCCGTAAGCCGTTCAATGGCGTACTGCTTGACGTTGCGAATATGCGCTTGGTCGGCCTCCATGCGCTCATGGGCCAACGCAAAGGCCTTGGCCATCCCGACGATTCCCAGAACGTTCTCGGTGCCGCTGCGGTGGCCGCGTTCCTGCGACCCGCCGTGGATAAAGGGATGCAATCCGGAGTTTGCGCGAATAAAGGCAAAACCGATTCCCTTGGGGCCGTGAAATTTGTGGGCGCTGCAGGCCGAAAAATCAACGGGCAGTTTGCCGTAATCGACTTCAAAATGAGCCAAGGTCTGGACCATGTCCGAATGAAAATAAGCCCCTGTTTTCTTGCAAAGTGTTCCTACCTCTTCAATGGGAAGCAGGTTTCCAATCTCGTTGTTTCCGTGCATGAGGCTAACAAGGACGGCAATTCCTTTGCCCTGGGCATCTTCCAGCTGCTCCTGAAGCCATACCAAGTCAATGTCCCCTCGGCTGTTCACCGGAGTGAGGCGCGTTTCACACAGGCCTTGGGCCGCCAATTCTTCGGCTACATGCAAGACGGCGTGGTGTTCCAAGGGACTGGTAATGATTAAGGAAACTCCCAAATCCCGAACGGCTCCTTTAAGAGCCCAGTTGTCGGCCTCGGTTCCCCCCGATGTGAAAATGATTTCCCCTGGGGTACACCCCACCCGCTGAGCAATATCTTTCCGAGCCGATTCCACCAATGCACGCGCTTTTCTGCCTTCCGCATGGGTAGAACTCGGATTCCCAAACGTTTCCAAGGCGTCTACGATGACGGTTTTAACGTCGGGATCCAAGGCCGTTGTGGCTGCGTTGTCAAAATAAATCATGGGGTCAATTTCGGATGGTTGGGAACGAGATCGATTGATGGGATTAAAGAGCAAATGCTTGAATAAATCGGTCGGCCAAAGCATCGGCTTCCTCCTGACTGGGGGCCTCGGTGTAAATTCGTACAATCGGCTCCGTATTGGACTTGCGCAGGTGCACCCACGACTCTTGAAAATCAATTTTTACCCCGTCGATGGTGGTGATTCGCTCGTTTTCAAACTGCTTGGCCACACGGGCTAGAGCGGCGTCCACATCGGCAGTGGGATCCAACTCGGCCTTCTTTTTGGCCATGTAGTAGGCCGGATACCGGCGTCTCATAGCACTTACGGTGCCGCCCACATAGGCCAAATGGGTCAAAAACAGGGCAATACCGACCAACGAATCCCGGCCGTAGTGCAATTCGGGGTAGATGATACCTCCATTGCCCTCTCCTCCAATTACGGCACCGAGCTCTTTCATGGCTTCTACCACATTGACTTCTCCGACAGCGGAAGCACGGTAGGCACATCCATGGCCCAAGGCCACGTCCCGAAGGGCCCGGGAAGAACTCAAATTGCTCACTGCAGGACCCGGAGTGCGGTCCAGCACATAGTCGGCAACGGCTACCAGGGTGTATTCCTCACCAAACATCTCCCCGGTCTCGTCAATCAAAGCCAGGCGATCCACGTCGGGATCCACGACCACGCCCAAGTGGGCTCCAACGGAAGGTACCAGCGAACAAATGGCCGCGAGGTGCTCTTTTAAAGGCTCGGGATTGTGCGGAAACATTCCATTGGGCTCGCAGTAGAGTTCTTCCACCTCGCCCCCCAGGGCATCCAACAAAAGAGGAACCGCAATACCGCCTGTCGAATTCACGGCATCCACGGCTACTTTAAACTTGCACGCCCGGATGGCAGGAACATCCACCAACGGCAGAGCGAGAACCGCTTCCACATGGCGCTCCATGGCGTCGTGTACAAAGGTTTTGGTTCCCAATTCGTGAACCCCTACAAAGGAGTAGTTTCGCTGTTCCACCCGTTCCAACAAGGATTGGCCGTCGGCTGCAGAAATAAACTCTCCGCGGTGGTTCAACAACTTCAAAGCATTCCACTCCACCGGGTTGTGGCTGGCCGTCAGAATAATTCCCCCTTGCGCATTTTGGGCGACTACCTCCATCTCCACCGTAGGTGTGGTGGACAAATCCACGTCGACCACGTCAATGCCTAAAGCAATCAGGGTATTCTCGACCAATCCTTGCACAAAAGGACCCGACGGACGCGCGTCGCGGCCGATTACCACTTTGCACCGACCGTTTGCTGCGTAAGTCTCTTTCAACCAACTGCCATAGGCCGAGGCAAAAGCAACGGCATCCACAGGCGTTAAGGCGTTGTCTGGCAGGCCGCCAATGGTGCCTCGAATTCCCGATATGGATTTGATCAACGGCATGGGTGGAATGGTATTTGGTAGGGTTGCATGCAAAATTACGGGTTGGAATCGGGTTGTTCACAAGGTTGTGGAAAACGTTTTGTCAAAATGCCCGACCTTTGATTCAAATTGCTTGTAGATTTAGAACCATGCACGACGCAGAAGAACAAGCCCTGATTGAACGCTTTGAGCACATGCTGCTTCAAAACGCAATGGGCTTTTTTGACGTCGACGAGTTCGATCAAATTGCCACGTATTACCTCGAAACGGGCGACTTTAGCAAGGCATTGCAGGCCATTGAATACGGCGCCCATCAGCATCCTTACTCGCCTTCGTTTGTGGTGAAACGCGCCCAGTACGCTGTTGCCACCGAACGCTTGGAAGAAGCCGAAGAACTTTTGGCGCATGCCGAGTCTTTGGACCCCAACAATGCCGATGTGCATGCGACCCGAGGTCTTCTTTATTCCAAACAAGGCCGGCCGGAAGAGGCCATTCGGTCGCTCAAAAGAGCCATTAAGACGGCAGAAGACCCGGTCGGAATTTGGATTCAATTGGGCAACCTGTACCAAAGCCTGGGGCGGTACGAAGAGGCCATCAAGTACTTCAAGCAGGTTCTGGAAGAGGAGCCCTCCGACGAAAATATTTTGTACAACGTAGCCATTTGCTACGACTCCATGGACCAAGGCCAAAAAGCAGTGGAGTGGTTCAATGGGTTCCTTCAGAAGCACCCATTTAGCGAAACGGCCTGGTACCACCTGGGAATTACCCACTCCCGATTGCGCAATCCCGAGGCAGCCCTGCAGTCTTTGGATTACGCCTTGCTGATTGACGATGCCTTTACCGCTGCGTACTACGAAAAAGCGCGCATTCTGGAACGTTCCGAACGGTTCCAAGAGGCCGCTGAAGTTTACAAGCTCTCTCTAGAAGGCGATGAGGAAAGCGGGTACGCCCATTTTCGTTTGGGAAATTGTTTGCGAATGTTGGAAAACATGGAGCAAGCCAATGTCCACTTCCGAAAAGCTCTGGAGTTGGATGCAGAATTGGACGAGGCCCACTTGGAATTGGCGTTGATGCTCAGCGACCAAGGTCGGTTCTTCGAGTCGCTGCATCACATCAAAAAAGCCTTGTCTTTGGAGCCGGATAATCCCGATTACCACTTGGTAGCCGCAGACATCTACAAGAAGATGGGACTTCTTCAAGAGGCCGAAAACCGCTACCGAACGGTTCTCTATTCCCTCCAAATGCCCGACCCGGACTTGTATATGGACTATGTCGAATTGTTGCTGGACCGGGAACAAGTCGATTTGGCCTACGATACCCTTTTGGAAGCGCTCTTGGCCTTTCCCGACTCGGAAGCCCTGCATGCTGTTTATGTGGGGTACTTGTTGTCCTCCGGTGAGACCGAAGAGGCCTGGACGTGGCTGGAACGCGGCATGGCACTGCAACCGGAAGAAACGGCGGCCTTGCTCCTGGAGTACTTTCCCCATTTGCGCGAAGATCCGGTGGTAATGGAAAAACTGGGTCCCTATGCGCCTCCGTTGGCGTAAATTCGCTTTATGAAAAAGTACCTTGCATTGATGGCCAAAGGATTGGCCATGGGCGCGGCCGACGTGGTCCCCGGCGTTTCCGGTGGCACCATTGCCTTTATTTCCGGGATCTACGAAACGCTGCTCGCTTCCATTGCCTCGGTGAATTTCGGCTTGATTAAAATTCTTCGTACCGAAGGAGTCAAAGGGGTTTGGAACGCTGTCAATGGTGCCTTCCTCCTCCCCTTGCTTTCCGGAATCGCTCTGAGCATCCTGACGTTGTCCAAGGCCGTCACTTACCTGATGGACCATGAACCGATCGGCATTTGGTCGTTCTTTTTTGGATTGGTTTTGTCCAGCATTGTGTTGGTTGTTCGGATGATCAAAAAGCAAACAACCGGAGTTTGGGTCTTGGGTATAGCAGGAATTGCCTTTGCCTATTGGATTACGGCCTTAACGCCAAGTACCTCAGCAGAATTGGGACTGCCCTACCTTTTCTTTTGCGGGGTGATCGCCATTTGCGCCATGATTCTTCCGGGCATTAGCGGCAGTTTCATTTTGGTGCTCATGGGCGCTTACCGCTTTATTTTGGACAGTTTACACGAGCGTAATTTGGCTGTCATCTCTGTTTTTGCGGCGGGAGCGTTGATTGGTATCACCAGTTTTTCGCATGTCTTGAAATGGCTTTTTGCCAAGTACCACGATCTCACGGTGGCCTGCTTGGCCGGTTTTATGCTGGGGTCGTTGGCGAAAGTTTGGCCCTGGAGATCCGGGGGTACCGTGGATCGGCCTGCATCCCCATGGACCTGGGCTGAACAAGGCATGGACCCGCAATGGGTAACTGCCATCGGTTTTGCCTTTCTGGGTACGGTGTTGGTATTGGGCTTGGAGTACTGGGGAAACAGACGTGCCAAATAAAAAAACGCCGGTGCGCCTTGGGCTCTTGGGGTTTCCCATTGCCCATTCCAAGTCCCCCGGTTTAGCCGCTGAGTGGGCCCTGGCCGATGGTCTTTCCGGGGTGGATTATCCGCTCTTCGAAACCCCCGAATGGCCCGTCGGCCGACAAGCTTGGTGGAAAGCCGCGGGCTGCCCTCTGGGGTTCAATGTTACCGTTCCGTTCAAAGAGCAAATAGGCACCTGGGTGGACGCATGGACAGCGGATGCCCAGGCCATAGGTGCCATTAATACGGTGGCCGTTTTGCCAAATGGACAATGGGTGGGGCACAATACGGACGCCGACGGTTTCTGGGAATCCCTGCCTCCTTCCTTTCGTTCGGCTGTACCGGGAAAGGTATTGCTTCTCGGAGCTGGCGGTGCGGCGCGGGCGGTGCACCATGCCCTGACCATCCGGGGGTGGTTTGTTGCGGTGGTTTATCGTACCAAAAAGCCATCGTGGGCCATCCACACCTTTCCGTGGAGCGCATTAAATAATCACTCCTTGACTGGCTACGCCATGTTGGTACAAGCAACCCCTTTGGGTAGCCCTTCTTTTCCCGACTCTTCCCCCGAAATGGCATGGAAAACATTGGATGCCAACACTTTGGCCATTGATCTGATCTACCACCCTTCTCCCACACCGTGGATGGCAGCTGCCTCCCGACACGGTGCTCCCGTACAAGACGGGTTGTCGATGCTGCGGGCTCAATCGAAAAAAGCCTGGGAATTTTGGAAATCTTCGGGGGTTATTCCCGAAATTTAGCCCCTATTTGAAAACCATGGATCCACTGAACGCCTCCGACGCCCTTCCCGATCAACCGATCGACCGCCTTCCTGACGTTACTCCCGAAATCGAGACGGTCGCTTTGCTGCCAAACGATGCCACCGAAAATCTTGCCGAATCGGCCTCGGGTTTAGGTGAGGGTGAATCGATGGATGAAACCGTCGACCTCGTGGATTCTCACGATGAAGCAACCAACACGGTTGGGATTGCCTCGGAAATCCCTGTTGCCGAAGGGGAGGAAAGTCATGCTCACGACGCCCTTGAGGCCTTGGAACTCCCCGCCTTTGCCGATTGGGATACCGAGAAATTGCTCGTCGAGGCCAAATCCTACCTGGTGCAACGCTCTCAGGAAGAACTCCGGGTTCTGTGGCCCGCATTGCGCACGGTTTTAGACGGGCGCATGGCCGACGCCCGCCAACAGACCCTGGAGGCCTTCTTGGCCGAGGGAGGCGTCGCTATGGATTTTCGTTACGAAGCCGCGGATTTCCTCCGTTGGAAAGACCTCAGCAACCAATACCGCTCCAAAAGAACGGCATGGAAACAAGAAGAAGACCAACGGTTGCATGCCAATTTAAAGACCAAAGAAGCCTTGTTGGTGGAACTGAAGGCCTTGGCGGAACGTCCCGAATTGCCCACCGCCAAAACCTACACCGAATTCCGAACCATCCAAGACCGTTGGAAGTCGGTAGGTGCCGTGCCTTCGGAACAAGCAAATACCCTCTATCCTACCTACCGTTTTCTCGTAGATCGTTTTTACGACCAGTTGCGCTTGAGCAACGAATTGCGGGAGTTGGACTACAAACACAACCAGGCCGCGAAAGAAGCCTTGATTGCCCAAGCAGAAGGCCGCTTGGCAGACGCTTTGAAGCACGACACCCTGCGCTTCCTGCAAACCTTGCACGCCACGTGGAAGGAAACGGGGCCGGTAGCACCCGAGTTGAAAGAACCCCTCTGGGAAAAATTCAAGCAGGCCACCGACGCCGTGCACGACAAGCGTCGGGAAGCCAGCGAGGCCATCAACCTGGTGAACAAAGAACGCTTGGACGCCAAGGTGGCGTGTGTAGAACAGATTGAGGCCTGGGCGGCTACAGCAACTGCACAAAATGCAGCCGCTTGGAACCAACTTTTTGTGGACTTGGGCGAGCAACGCAAGGTTCTACAAGCCGTTGGACACACCTTTGGCGATGCCAGCGATGCTGTTTGGAAGCGTTTTCGGGAAGTGGAACACCGACTGAATCGCGCGCGAAACGGGTTCTTCAAAGAACGCAAAGCTGCCTTTGCCGAGGCCATTGCTGCCAAAATGGCCTTGGTCGAGCAAGCAGAAGCCTTGAAAGAAAGCTCGGACATCAAGGGCACTGCAGCCGTTCTAAAACGCTTGCAGTCCGACTGGAAAAAAACACCCTTTGTTCCCAAAGGAGAGGGTGATAAATTGTGGGAGCGGTTCCGTTCCGCATGCAACGCATTCTTTGAAAAGGCCAAATCCGAACAAGCCGAGCAGGATGCAGCGTTAGAAGGCAATGCCGTTTTGAAACGCGCTTTGTTGGACGAAGCTCAAGGGCTTACTGTTTCTGGCCGAGAGCATTTGCCGATCTTGCTAGACCTTTCCAAGCGCTGGAAAGAAGCAGGTCCCTTGCCCGGAAAAGAGCGCAAGTTGGACGCCAAATTCCATGCTGTTATGGACGGTCACTTTGGTGCATTGGACATGAACAAGGCTGAATCCCAAAAAATACGGTACCAACAAAAGTTGGAATCCATAGGGAACGACGGTGGCCAAGGCCTGGAACGGGAGGTCCAATTCTTGCGCAACAAGTTGGACGAAACCCGTCGGGAAGTCACCCAAATGGAGGCCAACTTCGCCCGCTTTACGACTGGAAAGTCTTCCAAGCCCAATCCGCTTTTGGCCGAAGCCCAAAAACGCTTGGATGCCACCCGGGAAGAAATGGTGCAGTGGGAAGTCAAACTTAAAGCTGCGAGAAAAGCGCTGCAAGAACGTGCCTAAGCTCCTTTTCTGTGGAATTTGAGCTGATCAGTCCGTATGGACCGACGGGAGATCAACCGGCGGCTATTGCTGCGTTGGCTCAAGGAATTCTGCACGGTGAACAGCAGCAGACCCTTCTCGGGGTTACGGGGTCCGGCAAGACCTTCACCGTCGCCAATGTGGTGCAGGAAGTGCAGCGTCCAACGCTGGTCTTGAGCCACAACAAGACTTTGGCGGCCCAACTCTATCAGGAATTCAAGCAGTTCTTCCCGAATAACGCGGTGGAGTACTTTGTTTCGTACTACGATTACTACCAGCCGGAGGCCTACATCCCTTCCACCGGTACCTACATCGAGAAGGATCTGTCCATCAACGAGGAAATCGAAAAACTTCGCTTGAGTACGACGTCGTCTTTGCTGAGTGGACGCCGGGACGTGTTGGTGGTTGCGTCGGTGAGCTGTTTGTACGGAGCGGGGAACCCAGAGGCTTTTGGCCAACAGGTGGTGGCTGTTAAAAAGGGCCAGCGTGTAGGTCGGCAGGCGCTTTTGCACCAATTTGTAAGTGCCCTCTACAGCCGAACTACTGCCGAATTCAAACGGGGCAATTTTCGGGTCAAAGGAGATACCGTAGACATCTTCCCCGCCTACGGCGATACGTATTACCGCATAACGCTTTGGGACGACGAAATTGACCAAATCGACGCCATGGACGGCGAACGCCACCAAAAAGTCGAATCGTTGGACGCCATCCAGGTGTATCCCGCCAACTTGTTTGTGACGACTCCAGCCCAATTGCAGTTGGCGATCCACGGAATCCAAGACGACTTGGTAAAACAGGTGGATTTCTTTTTGCAGAACGGCCGCCCCTTGGAGGCCAAACGATTGGAAGAACGCACGAATTTTGACTTGGAGATGATCCGGGAACTGGGCTATTGTTCGGGGATTGAGAACTATTCCCGCTACCTGGACGGCCGAGAACCCGGCACGCGCCCTTTCTGCTTGCTGGATTATTTCCCAAAAGACTTTCTACTGGTGGTGGACGAAAGCCACGTCACCCTGCCTCAGGTGCGCGCCATGTACGGCGGCGACCGGTCGCGAAAAGAAAACTTGGTGGAATACGGCTTCCGTCTTCCCGCAGCCATGGACAACCGACCCCTGCGTTTTGATGAGTTTGAAATGCTGCAAAACCAGGTCCTTTACGTAAGCGCAACCCCGGCCGACTACGAACTGGAACGATCCGGAGGAGTGGTTGTGGAACAGATTATTCGGCCCACGGGACTTTTGGACCCCATCATCGAGGTGCGTCCTTCCAAAAACCAGGTGGACGACCTCATGGAGGAAATCCACAAACGCGTGGATTTGGACGAACGTGTCCTGGTCACCACCCTCACCAAACGCATGGCCGAAGAACTTACCAAGTTCCTTACCCGCTACGGCGTACGGTGCCGTTACATCCACTCCGACGTAGAAACCATGGAGCGCATTGAAATCATGGACGACCTGCGCGAAGGCCGGTTTGACGTGCTTATAGGCGTGAACCTGTTGCGGGAAGGACTGGACTTCCCCCAGGTGTCGTTGGTGGCGATTTTGGATGCCGACAAAGAAGGGTTCTTGCGCAGCGAACGTTCCCTCGTTCAGACCGTAGGCCGTGCGGCCCGGAATGTCAACGGAAAAGCGATTTTCTACGCAGACAAGATCACCCATTCCATGCAGCGCACCTTGGACGAAACGTCCCGACGGAGGACCCTCCAAGAAGCGTATAACCTCGCTCACAACCAGGTCCCAACGGCCATCGCCAAAAAAGCAGAGAGCCTCTTTTCCAAGAAGCGCGATGCCAACCAACTGCGGGAGGCCGAGAAAAAAGTGGCTCAGGAACCCGAATTGCGCTACCAGTCAACGTCGGAACTGGAGCAGAAAATTGCCCTCACTCGAAAAGCCATGGAAACCGCCGCGAAAAATCTGGATTTCCTCGAAGCCGCCCGGTACCGCGATCAGCTAAAGGCGTTGGACGTATTGCGGAAGAAATCGCAAGAGTGACCCTTCTGCGGAGCACAAAAAAAGCCGGCCCAAGGGCCGGCTTTTTTTGTGCTCAAGCAGCGAAATGGAATTAGCCCACCTTCACCAATTCTACATCAAAGATCAAAGTAGCGTTGGGCGGAATGACCCCACCTGCTCCCCGAGAACCGTAGCCCAGATGCGATGGAATAACAAAACGCGCTTTGGAACCTTCGTTCAACAGCATGATGCCTTCGTCCCAGCCTTCAATCACTTGGCCCACGCCAATGGCTATGGCGATGGGTGTTCCGCGTTGCACACTGCTGTCGAAAATGCTTCCGTCGGTGAGCATACCGGTGTAATGCACTTTTACGTTTTGGCCTTTGGAAGGACGCGGGCCGGAACCCACGGTGTCCATGCGGTAAAACAGGCCGGAGTCGGTACGTTCAAATCCGTTTACCAAATCGGCCAAGGCCTTTTCTGCAGCAGCCGCGGCTTCTTGGGCTTCGCGCTTGGCCGCTTCTTGACCGGCTTCAAACGCCGCTACCGCATCAAACGCTGCGGCAGCATCTTGGGCTTCGATTTCCATCCGCTCGATGCGATCGCCCTGACGAATGGCGTTCACAATCTCCATGCCCGTAACCACCTTGCCAAAAACGGTGTGCTTCCCGTCCAACCAAGCGGTTTCGGTATGGGTGATGAAGAACTGGGAACCGTTGGTACCGGGGCCGGCATTCGCCATGGAAAGAATACCGGGGCCGTCGTGGCGCAAATCGGGGTGAAACTCATCCGCAAATTTGTAGCCGGGACCGCCCGATCCGGAGCCCTGAGGGTCTCCCCCTTGGATCATGAAGTTGTCAATGACCCGGTGAAATTTCAGCCCGTCGTAGTAGGGGACGCCTTTCTTGACCGCGTGGTTGGCCAAATTTCCCTGGGCCAAGCCCACGAAATTGCCCACGGTCATAGGCACTTTGTCGTAAAAAAGTTCCGCGGTAATGGTTCCGCGATTGGTGTGTATATGGGCCAACAACATGGGCTGATAGGGTTTAGTTTATTGAACGTCTTCGATCCAAACGTCGAACACCAACGTTGAATTGGGAGGGATAATGCCCATGTCGCGGTCTCCATACCCCATGGTGGGGGGAATGATCAACTTGGCGTGGGTGCCCTTTTTCAAGCCCATCAATCCTTGCTTCCAACCTTCAATCACTTGCCCTTCTGGGCCAGCTGTAACAGTAAATGCCTCGTACGGTTCGCGACGGGGGTCATAGCCACCGCACAATTGAGCCACAGACTTCACAGAGGCATCGAAGTATTTGCCATTGGCCAAGTAGCCCACATAGTGAACCGACACTTGGTTTCCGGCTTGCACGGCTGCACCCGTGCCTTCTTTCACCACCAGCACTTTCAAACCTCCCGCTTTGGCAACGGCCTTGCCGTTCCACTGCGCATAGGCCTTGTTGTAGGCCGCCTGGTCAACCGTGCCGCCATCGGACCAAAAAGAAAACTGCGCCAAGCGTTCCTGACCGATTTTGTCTGCCGCTGCGCTGCGCTCTTTCTTCTCTTTTTCAATGGAGTCTTTGCGTTCAGCAAACACTTTAGGTGCATCGAATGCTTCTGCATCTTTCCCAACACGGACAATTTCAAGCTTTTTCAAAACCACGTCTTCGTTGGGCTTGTTGCTTGCATTTTGAGGCAACGAGGTAATGACCGCCATTTTGGCATGACCGGCAACCACCTGGCCAAAGACACTGTGGCGGTTGTCCAACCACGGGGTGGGTACTTCCGTTATAAAAAACTGGGAGCCGTTGGTGCCCGGACCCGCATTGGCCATGGACAAAATTCCGACAGTGTCGTGCTTCAACGTGGACTCAAATTCGTCGGGAAACTGGTATCCGGGGCCGCCCATACCGGTTCCGTCGGGGTCACCGCCTTGGATCATGAAATTCTTGATACAACGGTGGAAAATCAGTCCATCGTAGAAGGGCTGGTTCTTCCGAACCGCCACCAAAGGATGGGTTCCTTCTGCCAAAGCCACAAAATTGGCCACCGTCATAGGTGCCTTTTTGTATTCCAAGCGAACCAATATATCGCCTTGGCTGGTTTGAAAAAGGGCATAGAGGCCATCGTTCACAGCTACTTTTTCTCCGTTCACGGAAACCGTGCCTTTGGCTTGGCAGGCGGTGCCTGTCAGTGCCGTTACGCCCGCAATCAACCAGGCGAGAATTTGTTTTTTCATGGGATGAAGGTTCGGTTTAAAAATGAGCAAATCAATAAATCCAGTTGGGTATGGCCGTCACAAAACAAAAAGCGTACCCAAAATTTACCGAACGCGAAGGTAATAAACGACGGGACTCATCGGCGGTATTTCGTGCAAATCTCCCGCAACCCCGTGGGCCAGGTGGGCCGGCAATACCACCACCAAGCTGTCGCCCCGATGAGCTCCTAACAAAACCTCGTGCAAGCCAATCTCGCCGACGTTGTCTCGGCCCAGACGGAATACAAACGGTTTGGACGCGGGATACCGGTAAAAAACCTTGTTGCGCAAGTCGGTAGCGCGGGCGGTCAATTCCACCCCGTCTCCGGTCTTCAGGGCAGCGCCAGCCCCTTTTTCAACCCGCCAAAGCTTCCACCCGGTGCCTCCGGTTTGCATGGTCCATCCGCGGTCGGCAATGAATTGATCCATGGAACGACGCTCTGTTGCCAGTTGGTCCCGGTGCTGTTGAATCAAGTCCGCTTCGGGATCCAAACGCGTATCTGCGGATGGGGATATTTGGTCCAAACGGGGTTCTCCGGAATCGTGCCTCTGACAGCCCATCAACCCCGTGCTCAATAGGAGTGCCGCTAACCATCCGGTGGATGCCTTTTTTAAAAGAGCCAACGCTTCCTGCAAGGAACCTGCAAAAAATCCTCCGGCCGCATTTACATGCCCTCCACCGGAGAAAAATTCGCGAGAAAACGCATTTACATCCCGGTGGCCTTTGGAGCGGAAAGAAATTTTTACGCCGGCCGCTTCTTCGCGGAAAAAGGCACTGACTTCCACCCCTTTCACCGCCAATCCCTGGTTCACAAGTCCATCGGAATCTCCTTTGGAGTAGCCAATTCGGTCCAACGTAGGTTTGTCCAAGGTCAACACCGCCAATTTACCCGACTCCCAAAACTGCATGCCGCGCAAGGCTTCGCCCCACAACAGCATGCGTTGGGGACTCAATGCATCGAACAAGCGTTCGTGAATGGATTCGGGAAAGGCCCCCGCGGCCACCATACGGGCCGCTGCTTCCAATGTCTGTGCGGAGGTAGAAGGATAGCGAAAACTGCCGGTATCGGTGAGCATTCCGGTAAACAAACACGTCGCTGCGCCGGCGTCTACGTTGCCGGACCAACCGGCCTGGTGCACCCAGCGCTCCACCAATTCACACGTGCTGCTCGCTGTGGTATCGGAGAGTAGGAAGGAAAACGACGCATCGGGTTGCGGATGGTGATCCAACAAAGCGGTTGTTCCGGGAAAAAGAGCCAGACGGGCAGACAGCGACTCTCCTGTTCGGGACCAGTGGTTGTAATCCAAGGCAACCACCAAATCGGCTTGGTGCACCAAGGTGTCTACCAAATGCGGGGCCTCATCGTCGACCCACACACCGGATGTTCCCCAAAGCGGCATCCAGTGCAGGTTGGAGGAAGGGGCATTGGGAAACACGGCGTCAACCTCGTGCCCGCGGCTTCGCAGGACCGCCAAAAGGCCAAGCGTACTTCCGACGGCATCTCCGTCGGGGTTCCAGTGGGTGGTAAGCACCACTTTCCGAGGGGCGGCATCCAAAAACGAGGTTAGTTCAAACATGGCAGCAATTTCGTACTTTTGCGGCCACTAAAAAAATGCAATCCATGGCCACAAACCGGACCTTTACCATGATCAAGCCCGACGCCGTAGCGAACGGGCACATTGGCGCCATTCTCGCCAAAATCAACGAAGCGGGATTTCGCATCGTTTCTCTCCAAATGCAGCGTTTGAGCCAGCACGAAGCCGGTCTGTTTTACGACATCCACCGCGAGCGTCCATTCTTTGGCGAATTGGTGGAGTACATGACCTCCGGCCCCATTGTAGCCGCCATCTTGGAAAAAGACAACGCAGTGGAAGATTTCCGCACCTTGATTGGAGCCACGGATCCTGCCAAGGCCGCCGAAGGCACCATCCGCCGGATGTATGCTGAGAGCATTGCCGCCAACGCTGTTCACGGTTCCGATTCCGACGAAAATGCCGCCATCGAAGGGGCTTTCTTTTTCGGCACGAAAGAAACGTTTTAATTCCAATCCGGAATTTCCTGCTTAAAGAAGCGCCTTCGGGCGCTTCTTTCATTTAGGAAAATCGGAGTTTCTCCAGCGGATAAGCTTCGCCTAACGCCTGGCGCAGCGCCTCTGCAATTCGGGTTTTTTGGAGGTCCAATTCGTGGCGCATGGCCGACGAATCCAGCCAAACTACCAATTCCGACCCGTGCCATTCCAATCGCTGGGTGCGTTGAGCCACATTGGCTCCTAAGAGTTCGTCCCACGCTGCCCGAGCAGCCGCATTGCGGAATGCAGGATCGCGGTGCAACGGAGCCAACCAGCGGTGCAGCAAGGTGCCCAAAGATTCGGTGTTGTCCCGTTTGGCCATGGAACAAAAATACACAAACGTTTGCTCTGGACCGCGCCTGAACGATGGGCGCCGCTTTCCCTTCCCTACAGGTTCACCACGTTCCCGGTCTCGTCCATGCGTTTGACCAACGCTTCGGTGCGATCGGGATGGGTGTCTGTTAAAAAGATTTGACCGAACTCGTTTGCATGTACCAGGGAAACCAAGGCCTCAACCCGCTGGGCGTCCAATTTGTCAAAAACGTCGTCCAACAGCAAAAGCGGCTTCCTGCCCAATGCAGCGGTCAGCCGGGCAAACTGCGCCAATTTAACTGCAACAAGGTAACTTTTTTGCTGGCCTTGGGAGCCGACTTTTTTAAGCGGGCGACCGTCGAGCGTGAAAACAAGGTCGTCCTTGTGCAAGCCAACGCTGGTGTACTGAAGCACTCGGTCCTTGGCGCGCGATTGCTGCAACAAAGTTTCCATAGGGGCCTCGTTGAGATCGGATTCGTACTGCCAGTCCACCTCTTCTTGCCCGCCCGACAACAAGGCGTAAAAGCGCTTTAGCTCGGGGGCAAAGGAAGCCGCAAAAGCCTTCCGGGCGGCGTGCAACCCGGGGGCCAAAGCCGCCATTTGGAGGTCATAAACAGCGAGTTGGTCCTCCGAAAAAACGCGATTGGCCGCAAAGTATTTCAACAAAGCGTTGCGCTGCTGCACCGTGCGCTGGTACTGCATCCAATTTTCGAGGTACGTTCGATCGGCTTGGGAAACCATCCCGTCCAAGAACTTCCGGCGCAATGCACTGCCCTCGGAAAGCAAGTCCCGGTCAGCCGGTGAAATGATTACCACCGGAAACCGTCCAATATGATCGGACAACCGCGGGTATTCCGCATCGTCCACCTTAAATGTTTTCCGTTGCCCCGGTTGCACCGCACAATGCACCTTCATAGGGCCTTCGCTTTCTTCAAAACGACCGCGCAGTGCAAAGTAGGATTCTCCATGCCGAACATGGTCGGCATCGCTGGTGTGGAAATAACTTTTGGTGGTGCAGAGGTAATAGATGGCGTCTAGAATATTGGTTTTACCTGCCCCATTGTGGCCCACAAAGGCATTGAGACCGGGTGAAAAGTCCAGTTCCAGTTCGGAATGGTTCTTGAAATTCACCAGGTGGAGATTCAGCAGTACCGTGTCGCGCATTGTGCAAAAGTCGTAACTTTGCGGCCACTGAAGAAATAGCCCCATGGCAAACAACGAATTTGATATCATCAACGAGCCCGTAAAGGCCGTAGAAATTGGGTACAACCGCGTAGAGTCTTTTGTTGAGAAAAACAAAAAGAACCTGCTGATAGGCGGTGGTGTATTGGTAGGTGCTGTGGTTTTGACCCTGGGCTACCAAGAGTTCATCCAGAAGCCCCTGGAAGTGGAAGCTCAAGAAGCGCTGTACAAAGCACAGAACTTGTTCGCTGGTGACTCCGTTAAAGCGGCTTTGAATGGAAATGCCGAAGTCCTAGGATTCTTAGACATTGCCGACGAATACGGCTGGACCAAGGCCGGGAATTTAGCCCAGTACTACGCTGGTTTGTGCTATTTGGATCTGGGCCAACCCCAAGAGGCCATCGAATCGTTGGAGTCTTTTTCCAGCAGCGACGGTTTGCTAGAAGCAAACAAGTGGGGCAGTATTGCCGATGCCTTTATGGACTTAAAACAGCCCGACGAGGCCTTGGACTATTACGTAAAGGCAGCCAACATCGCTGACAACGATCTGCAGACGCCGTTTTTCCTTAAGAAAGCGGCGTTAACGGCCGAAATGTTGGAAGACTTTGACGCTGCATTGGGATACTACGAGCGCATCAAGGCCGACTACAGCCAATCTACAGAAGGCTTTGAAGCCGCTCGCGACATCGCCTACTGCAAGGCGAAACTCGGCCAAGAATAAGATGGCGACGGCCGAACAGCCGTTTTCTTCGGTTGATTTGTCCGGTGTTCCGTCGGCAAAAGGCATGCGTTTTGCGCTAGTCGTTAGCGAGTGGAATGCCGACATTACTGGAGCACTTTATCAAGGAGCCCAAGAAACCTTAATGCGGCTAGGCGCATCGGAGGGTGACGTCATTCGGTACGATGTGCCCGGGGCATTTGAGCTGATTTACGCCTCCCGAACCCTGCTCCATCAATCGGATTTTTTTGACGCCATTGTGGCCATCGGTAGCATCATCGAAGGCGAAACAGCCCATTTTGACTATGTTTGTCAGGGCGTTACGGCAGGAATTGCCCAGTTGAATACCTTGGGAAAAGCCCCTGTTATTTTTTGCGTTTTAACGGATCGAAACCGCCAGCAAAGCCTGGACCGGGCAGGTGGCAAGTACTGGAACAAGGGAGTAGAAGCCGCCGTGGCCGCCGTGAAAATGGCGCATTTTTAGGAAGCACCTCACGTGCTTCTGCGGCCTATAACTGCCGACCGCGCCTTATATTTGAGAACCAAACCCCATTTATGGACCCAGTAGCCCTTGAGCGCGCCCATCGTTGGTTGCGAAGCGAATTAGACCCTGCAGACCGCAAGGCAATAGAACGCTTGATGGCGGAGGATCCCCAGGCACTGGAAGAGGCCTTTTACCGCGAACTGGAGTTTGGAACCGGTGGGCTTCGTGAGATCATGCGGCTGGGTTCCAACGGCATCAACCGGTATACGTTGGGGCAAGCCACCCAAGGATTGGCC
>JACCDW011506110.1_pt1 | contig 18820 bp, 21 predicted proteins | sample 7449781 | NCBI WGS metagenome assembly JACCDW01 (sample SAMN15323449, study PRJNA562643) | freshwater metagenome | isolation source: river surface water | place: USA:Blue River Watershed | collected 2017-08-18
CAAACTCTTCAGCGGAAACCAACTCTTCGGTATTACCGGACATATCAATTTCAAATGTTTTTAAACTATCGTCTTTTTCCTCAATCATGTGTTTTTGATATAATTGAGTCATTTTACCTATAGTGTCCCTAAGCACCCCATTAATCTCAATCCCTATTCTCATCATATTTTTTTAATATTTTACTTATAAGTGGGTTTCTTACAACATCGGTATCGCCAAATTCAAAAACACCAACGTCATCCAAATTTTTAAATTTTTGAATTGCGTCGTAAAGTCCTGAGTGTTTTTTATCTTTGTATCTGTCTGTTTGTTCAATATCACCTGATATAAAAAATTTACTATTGAATCCTATTCTTGTCAATAGTAACTTCATTTGATTTGGGCTTGAATTTTGAGCCTCTTCAAATATTAAAATTGTATTGTCAATATTCATACCCCTCATATACGCCAAAGCGAATACTTCTATTATTTCCGCATCTTTTAACTTTTCTCTTGCATCTTTACCTATGATTTTATTTAAAAGATAGTAAGATGGAAATATATATGGATCTAATTTTTCTTCTAAATTACCTGGTAATGAACCTAATTTTTCTTCAGCCTCTACCGCAGGTCTAACAATAACTAATTTTTCATATGAATTATTACTATCCATTAATAAATCTACAGCCGCTTTCATTGCTATATATGATTTACCGACACCTGCAGGTCCTGAACAAATAGTGATTTGATTATTTTTTAATTTGTTATAATATTCTTCTTGACTTTGGGTTAAAAACTTATTTTTTATTTTTTTCTTTATGACTGAATTTATAAAATCTTTTTTTGAAAAAGGTTTAGTTTCACTCTCCTCATTTTGCGTTTGCTTCTTCCTTGTCATTTTTTAATTTAACTTGTTTATCTATCCACAAATAAGTTTCCAACAGACCATCATAAAGTGTTTTGTAATTAGGATTACCTATTTTTTCCGTGAACAATTTATTGTCGGAATTTCTACCTCTAACACCTATAGGACATTTAAACCCATATTTGTCAAAGAATTCTTTTCCTTCTATATTTTTAATTTTAACTTCTTTATTTGAAATATCAATAGCCATCTGAGCTAATTGATTTATTGTAACCATTTCTTCTGAACCAATATTAACAGGTCCGACAAAATTTGAATTCATTAACTTAATTATTGCGTTTAAACAATCATCAATATAAAGGAAAGATCTGGTTTGTTTACCATCACCCCACACTTCAATAAAATCACCCTCATTTATTTCTGCAACTTTTCTACACATAGCTGCTGGTGCCTTTTCTTTTCCACCACTCCAAGTTCCGTAAGGTCCAAAAATATTATGAAATCTTGCAATTCTAACATCTAAATTATAATTCCTGTTAAAGGCTAAATATAACCTTTCACTAAATAATTTTTCCCACCCATATTCACTATCAGGGTTTGCGGGATATGCCGAAGACTCTTCACAGTTAGGATTTTCAGGATTCAATTGATTATGTTCGGGATACATACATGCCGACGAAGAGTAAAAAATCTTTTTAACTTTAAACTTACTTGCAAAGTACGTAACGTTCAAATTAATTAGAGCTGAATTATGCATAACATTTGCATCATTTTCACCGGTAAAAATATAACCTGCACCTCCCATATCAGCAGCTAATTGATAAACTTCATCAAAAGAATTATTAAAGTCATCGACGGATGTTTGATTAGGTGCAAACATAACTAAAGAAACAAAAGACGGATCCCTTAAATCCCCCTCAATAAACTCAGAACAAAATTCACTTTCTTTAAAAAATTCGTGTTTTTTAATATCGACAACCCTCACATAGTTACCCTCATTAAACAGTCTTTTAGCTAAATGTCCACCAATAAAACCACCACCACCAAGAACTAATATTTTTTTCATATTTTTAATTTTTTCTTTTTAATATAGTTAAACCATTATTATTCGTAAACCTTTCGTGTACTTCCCATTTTTTTCCTTTTTCTGTGTTTAAAAAATCAATCACAGCGTTCCAAAGACCTTGTTTATTTTTTGACATTTTTTTTATATCTGGACTTGCGTGATCGTAAATTATTTCATCAACATCACCAAAAAATGTAGTATCATGAAGTATTATGTATTTAGAACACTTTTCAGAGTGAATATCTAATTCATTAATAAGTTGGTTATACGTATGTAAGGTATCTATGAATAATAATTCTGTTTCTTCTATTTCTACTTTTAGAACATCCCTCTCAAAAAAAGTATAATCTATTTCATATTCTTTTGAGATTTCTAAAACTTCATTTATTTGTGGATGTTTTAATATATCATAACTTATCATTTTTTTGGGGTTTGATAGTAAAAGTGCCCAAGTAGATGATACCCATCTTACTCCCATCTCCGTTATATGTTCGCACTCTTTTGCGTACTCATATAATGTTGGTAAATGTTCGTTAATATCTGAAGGAGTTTTACAATGATTCTCGTAAATAATTTCTATTTTTTTCATTACTTATGTTTTAATTTGTGTATTAATTTCATGTTTTCCATATCGTTATTTCTATTATATGTTTTAAACCTATAGTGAAAAAAATCTAATGGTAAATTATTAAAATCTATAGTATTAATATTTTCATTAACAATATCAAATCTATCAGTTTGTTGTACATCAATACCACATCTTGACATAACGTCGCCAACTGCAACATCATCAATCAAACTATGATTAAATAATTTTACATTATCTAATAATAAATTAACATTTTTTTTAGACATAAAAAATCCAGAACCTGATGCGAATTTAATGTTACCAAAATAACCATTAACACCGGCGTAATAACTATCAAAATTAGATGAATTTATATTATCCAATAAAAACTTATAAATTAATTTTTTATCCACGTATGAACTTGAATTTGTTCTAAAAATAAAATCAAAATCGCGATGTTTTATAATCTCAAGACAACTTAAAAATTTTTTACCACAATTAAAAAGACTTTCACTTACATCTGTATGAACAACATCCCCAACTAATTCATTAATATTAGTATTACCAATATAATATAATGTCTCAACATTTTCAAATTCAACACTATCCCAAGTTTCTTTCTGAACTTTTTTAAAATTTGAATAAGTAGAACTATCTTCTTTAGAAAGAACAAGTATTAATAATTTCATGAAATATATTTAATGTTTCTGATTTTTTTTAGAATATATAATAATTTTCTGTGTTTAATGTTTTTACAGGTAACTTCACTATAATATCCGTTAAAAAGTTCTTCGTCTGTGAATTTTAAGTTTGTTGCCGCATCTAAATCAATTCTTCTTGGATAGAAAAAATCCCAAAAAAAAGTTAAATATTTCACTTCATTTTGATTTTTATAAATTGATATTTTGTGAGATGCGTAACATTCATCTAATCCCCAAAGTTTACTTTCGTAGTATCTATTTTTAAGATGATACAAATCCTTACTATTGTATACTTTACTAACCTCATCAATCCATTCGTCCTCAATTTCAAAAATTTTCTTAAACATTTCGCCACTACCGACTAAATGTGAGGATGGGTATAGTACGTTTGTTTGAGTATTAAAGTACCCTAAAGTATGTTTGTTATATTTTAAATAGGCGTCATAAAATCCAACAATAAATTTTTCATCTTTTACTTCTTCAATTCTTTTAAAAAATTCACTACCTAATGGTATTTGATCGATACCTGATAACATACAAACATCGTCAGTAAATTTTGACGCACCATAAAATAACCCCCAAGTGACTACCCAATCAGGGTTAGGTTCTGAAAACTGATCTAATTTAGGTAATATCATATAATCATAACCATCTACAATAAACCCACACGCATTAAATTCTTCTTGGCTACCATAAAAAACTAAAGTAGGTTTAATATTGAAATTATTTTTCCATATAGGTGCCGAAACATTCCAATGACTTGAATATTTTGGGTTATTATTTACTGCTAATATTACTCTATCTACTTTCATTATTTAATCGACTTTATATGTTATTCCTGATTTGAAATATATCTCTTCTATTAAACTAATCACATTAAGTGTTTCAGTAATATCAAAGTCTTCAATGTTTTGGTAAACAAAAGGGTGATTAGGACATGATCCTTGATAAGAACCGTAACTATTAGGTGTATTTTCTATATAATATTTATTATGTATTTTTTCATATTCATTTTGACTACCTTGTGATAAAAAGTTAGAAGATTCAACAATGTTTAATGCTTTACCCCCTAATTTTATAAATCCATTAGACCCCATCACACTTAAAGAACATTCTAAATTTCTTGGTTCTGACGCTATTGTAACCTCACAAGTCCCCCCAAAACCTCCAAAATCAAAAATACTATAAATGGTGTCCTCGATATCAACATCAACGTGTTTTATAGAATAAGTTTTTGATGAATGAACCTTAGGTTTACCAAAAAGTTTTTGTAAAACATCCAAATAATGTATACCTACTTCATATAAGGTGCCGCCACCAACATTTGGTATTGAACGCCATCCTGTAAAATATTCATAAGGTCTTTGCCATCTTTGTACTAAACTAACAGATCTAATGTTACCTAATAAGTTAGAATCTAATACTTCTTTTAACAATGTAACGGTAGGGTTTAATCTAACTTGTAGTACACAGTACGCTCTTTGATTATTCTTTTTTGCGCATTCTATTATAGTTTCAACTTCTTGTTTAGTAAAAGATACCGGTTTTTCAATTAAAACGTCACAACCATTCTCTAAGGCATAAATTGCTTGACTTATATGAAGTGAGTTTGGGGTTGCTATTGTTACAAAGTTAGTAATTTTACTATCTATTAATTCTTTAAAGTTTGTAAAACTTTTTACTTTTAATTTCTTACCAATACTTTTAACCAAATCTTCTTGTATATCACAAACAGCAACCAACTCAAAATCATCATTCATTTCAATTGATTCTAAATGTCTTGGTAAAATTGCCCCACACCCTACTATTGATATTTTATATTTACTCATAATTTAATATTTTATTTTTTTATTGCTATCGTATCCCACGTTTTATCTAATATTGTGTATCCGTTGTCTATAAGTTTTCTATCTATTTTTTCGTTTTGTTCTTCACCTAATGTGTGAGTCTCCATAAAAATTACTTTAGGTTTAAATTTTTTCAAGTCTAATTGTTCAAATATAAACCAATCATAACCTTCAGTGTCTGAAACATATAAATCAAGTTTTTCAATATTGTTGTTTTTTAAAAATGTCTCTAACGTATTGGTATTAACTTTTATTTTTTTAATATTTTTTTTTACTTCTTTGTAAATTTCAGTTTCTGAATAATCTTCACTTAAATTATTATGTCCCATACCTGCACCTAAAAAGTTTTTTGAGGAATCAAAAGTACCTAACCCTTGTGTCCACTCAGGTAACCCCTCAACTTTAGGTACATAAGTTATTTCTTCCATACCATTTTTTTTTGTTATTGCTAAATTGTGACATTTAACCCAACTATAGTTACTATAATTTTCCGATAACATTTTAAAAAAATCAGGTATTGGTTCTAACACATGAGAGTTAATTTTATATCTAATTATACTTTCTCTAAAAGGATCTGATTGTAAACCATCATTAGCACCAACTTGTAACAATACTAAATTTTGTTTTTCTTGTTCATTAAAACAATATTCTATTAAACTTTCAAATGCCATAATTTTAATTATTTTTTAATTTAGCTGGATTACCATAAACAGTGCAATTTGATGGGACATCTTTTGTGACAACAGAACCCGCACCAACCAAACTATTTTCACCAATTGTTACTCCACAAACAATAACAGAATTTGCACCAATTGAACACCCTTTTTTAAAAACAGTTTTTCTGAATCTTCCATCGTTTTTCCAATCTCCACCTACTTGTGGTTTAAAATCGTTAGTTGTTACGGTGTTAGGACCTAAAAAAACATTATCTTCTAAGGTTACTCCCTCATAAACTAAAGAGTTGTTTTGTATTTTACAATTATTACCAATCTTTACATTAGGTCCAATATAAACCCCCTCGCCAATTACACAGTTATCTCCAATGACAGCATTTTTACATATGTGAGAAAATGCCCATATTTTTGTTCCGTTGCCAATACTTTCACTTTCAACTATTGACATTTCGTGTTTAAAAAAATCCATATTTAAAATTTTGGTATTTGATTAACTAATTTATCTATATATTCTTTATGGTTGGTGTATGGTCTACATAAATGGATTTCAGAATAAAACCCTTTTTCCAAAAGTTCAACATCATATGGAGGTTCTAGATTTCTATGACAGTCAATTCTTCTATCTCTTAGTAAACCAAACTTACTTAAAGAAACAATATCTTTAATTTTTTCATATTGTCTCATTTTTTTTGATGAATAAGATTCGTCAATTCCCCACTTATCTTCGCCAGTTGACCAAAAAGCGTCTTTAGATTGGTACACCTTTTTTATTTCATCATAAAAATTATCTTCAAATTTGTATATTTCATTAAAAATTTTACCTTTCCCTATATGATATGCTGACGGGGAAACGCCATTTTGTAAAGTCCAATGGGTGTGATATGCGTCATCTATTAAAGTTACGTATTTATCATCTTCTATTGGTTCAATTAAATCTCTTATAAACTTAGTTGATAAAGGTATTTGATCTATTCCCATTGTTAAACAAACTTCGTCTTTAAAAAATTTAGTAAAATAAAAAAGAGCCCACGTTGTTTGCCAACCAACTTGATATTCAGGATGAGGTTTTTGAAATATTACTTCTCCGTATGATTTTTCTAAATTTAATTTTTCAAACTCTTCTTCCTCACCAAACCATATTAGTGTTGGTGTTATATTAAAATTATTTTTATATATTTTACTTACTATGTTCCAAAAATAAAAATAATTAGGATGGTTGTTACTTGTTAAAATTACTCTGTCTATTTTCATAATAATATTTTATAATCTTCAGTTACGGGTTTTTCGTTTATATCAATTCGTTCACCAACAAATCTACCATTTTCTCGTTTAATAGGGAATGGTTTTTTTTCATAAAATTCATCATGAGTGCACCTATCATTTAAGAATATTTGATATATAGTTTTAGAAAAAATCTGATCATGCCCATAAGTTAAAGTTTTGCCTTGGTTAAATTTACTAACCAAATCTGTCATAGGTATCGTTTTGGATTTAATGCCCCACATACCTGCTAATATTCCTGGCTCATTTATACCATATGGTATTACGTGAGCTGGGTGGTCTCTCATTACATGTAATGTTTTTTTACTATCAATCCATTCCTGTACTGCTAAAAACTCTCTTTCAGATAATCTTGAGTCACAATCTCTAAAACACACGTATTCGGCATCTTCTAAATCCGAAGCTAAAAATCTCCAAAAGGAACCATGAATATTACTATTAGACATGTCTAAACAAATAACATCATTCTTTATAAGACTCTCTATGGTTTCTGAAGGAACACTATTGTCGTAATATAAAATCATTTTCCAATTAGGATATACATTTTTTACCTGTTCTGAGTTTCTTATTGCCCCAACATTATAAAGTGGGTTATTTCCCCATAAACTATAACTTAGATAATTCATTAAAATACATTTTGATAAAGTTTATTTAGACTTGTATTCATATCGACTTGATGTCCTTGTGTTTTATGTGAATCAAGTTGTAAATGTTTAAGAATGTTATTTGTAATTAACATTTTTTTATTTTTTATATGTGCAAAAAACGTAATTGATCTTTCATGTGCATGTCCACAAGTTTTAGTTTCCTTAATTCTATTAGCGATTGGTTCAAACCATTTCATATATTCATTGAATATGTCTGTTCTAAATGTTGTATTTGACGTTGACGACCATACTGCATTTGGGTTTTTTTGAAGAATTTTAGAATAGTAGCTAAGTAAATCAACTTTATTTATTTCTTTAATAATTGGTAATATATGTTGATTCCATTCTGGGTTTTGTACAAACTGATAGTGTGAAATAGGGAACGGAACATACCCAACCATTTCTACATTTTCATTATAAAGTTTTGTATGGAATTGATCTATGTTTTTATTTAGAAGGGTATCATACTCAAATAAATTTACATATTTTGTTTTTATCAAGTTATTTTTCCATAAACAATACCAACCAGTGTAAGAAGTAAATAATGGATACTGCTCTAAATTATTTTCATAATTTCTTGCAATAATAACATTATTATAATTTTCTAATTTATCGATAGGACGATTACCTAAAAAGACATAAGTGTAATTATATAAATTAGAAAACTTATTTTTATTTTCAAATTCAACAATTAAATCTTGATCGTGTACAAAAATAAAAGTCTCTGAATCGTCTTTACTATTAATATCAATAGGTAGTGACTCTTTGTATTTTTCTGAAAATTTTATTCTATTATCTTCCCACTGTTGATTTGTTTGCCCAATTGATAAGTGAGTAACTCTAACATCAAACATTACTCCAATTTTAACGTTATTTAAAAAATTAGGTAAACAAAAGCCTAAGTCGTAGAAATGAAAACCTTCAATTGACTCATCAAAATTATGTTTAATATTTTTTTTGTTAACAACTAAGAATAATCCATCTACTAAAATAACATCCTCTAACTTGTTACCAATATCCTTTGAATAGGTACTAGTCCATTTTTTACCTTCATGTTTGTGATTTACAACCCCATACATTGTATTGAATACTTCCCACCACTTAGCATTTTCATCTAAATATTTTGTACCCGCCAAACCTAAGATTCCGTATTCAGGGGTTTTTTGAAAGTGTTTTAAAATTTTATCTCCCCAATTTTTTGTGTCAAATTCTAAGTCATCATGACATAAAACAACTATTTCATGTTTTGATTCACTTAAAATTTCATTGTAAACTTCAGACAAAGACTTTTCTCCATTATTGACTTTTTCAATAACTTCAACTTCTTTGTACATACAAGTTTTTTGAATGTAATCAATATATGATTGATTATGTTCTCTGGTTGAAAATCCTATTGTAATCATAATCCCGTACTCCCAAACCCTTTATCGTTTCTATCTTTTTCGGATATTTTTTCTACCTTAACTAAATTTACCCATTGCCCACACATAACAGGACATAAAACCGCTTGAGCTACTTTTTGCCCCCTTTCAATTTTTATTCTTTCATTAGTTGTATTAAACATTATTACTTTTACTTCACCTTGATAACCATTATCCACAGTACCTGGTGAGTTCAAAACCATTAAACCTTGTTTTAACGCTAATCCACTTTTACTTCTTACTTGAATTTCATACCCCTCAGGTATGTCAAATCTTAAACCTGTCGGTATTAATTTTCTATCGTGAGCCTGTATCCATATCTCTTCAGTTGAACGTAAATCAAACCCCGAGTCAGACTCATAAGCATACTCCGGATTTTGTATATCACTTTCGTTTACGTATGGTAAAGGAATTTTTTCAAATTCTATTTGATTATTCATTTTAAGAAAGTGTTCTTCCATATCTTCCATACTAACGCCCATTGATTCTAAAAGCGCCTCAGGGTTAGACATATCAATTTCATTTACATTTTCTTGTAAACTTTTTAACATGTCCATTTGTTCTTTTACTTCTTTTAATTTTTCAATCATTACTTTAATTCTTTTAATTTTTTTATGAATTGTATTAAAACGTCCACATCTTTTTCACAATACTCAGAAATCTCAACAAGTTTTTGTTCAACCCAATATGCTTGATGTACTTTATCTCCTGTGACTTCACCGTCTTTTGGTGTTTGAATTCCCATAGTCGAACAAACTAAATCGAGTGAACCTATAGATGTATAAGCACCGTACTGCCATATTTCTTTTGTGTCTATTGCTTTAACCTCCCATGGTTTAGTATCATATGATGGTAATAATTTTGATGGTAAGATACCATTAATTATCATCCTCTTAGCTAACATTGGGATATCAAAATTTTTGAGATTATGACCACAAAGGTAAAAATCTAATTTTTGACATCTATCTAATAAATTCCTTACTTGTAATAGTAACTCTTTTTCGTCATCTGCTGAAAATGTTTGTTTTTTTACTTCACCATTTTCCATAACAAAAGCCATAGAAACACAAACTATTTTTGCAAATTCAGGAACAAGTGCCGCCCTTTTTTTAAAAACCACATTCATTAATTCATCTTGATTTAAACCTAAATTGGAATCTTCAGGAAAACGTTTTAAGAACCAATCAAAGTATTTTTCAAATTGTTCTGCAATTTCAGGACTAAATTTTTGACAAGAATCATAGTCAGGACACCCCCCAACTGTTTCTATATCTAAAAATAATATTTTGGTTATTGGTGTATTAATCATTTTACTAATGTTTTATAAAGTTCAGCCCTTTCTTTTGTTACAATATTTAAATCGTATTTATCTTTTACTGTCTCATAAAGTCTTTGTCCTAAATCATACGCCCAGTTAGGGTTATCTATTAATTTTTTCATGTATTTAGCCCAATCACTATTTCTAACTTCACTTACTAAAAGTGCGTTTCCATCCACAAACTCACCATTTTTAAGTGAATGTTTCAAATCTATAGTATATGGACCAATATCAGATGCGATTATTGCTTTTTTATAGAAACCCGCTTCAATTACTTTTAACTGCGATTTTACTCTGTTAAAAATATGATTTTTTATAGGAGCTAAAGAAACATCAAACCATCTATAATTTGCAGCGTAACTTGTCACAGGTTTTGTCCAAATCCTATTATAAACGGGGTGCTCAGAATTTACATAGTCACCTTCTTTAAATTTTAATAAATTTTCTTTTTGTTCTGGACTGACAAGTCTATAATTGTCTGTAAAAATTTCTTCGTATCTAGCCCACACAGTTTCTTCAGGTTTAATCGGTCTTTGTTTTTGCTCACCCGTTTGACGATTTATTTCAGTAACTGTACCTCTTGTATCAAAACCACACAAATAAACAGAAAATTTATCCTTAGAACTACCTAATCTATTAAATGTACCGTCCAAAATTTTTAAATCGTGTAAGTGTGATGAACCACCTAACCAACCAAACCTTAATCTATCTGACTTTTCTGTTTCCGCTTTGAATTGAGGTTCGTTTGGGTTAATAGCATTTGGTAACACGTAAACATTTTTATTAAACTTCTCAATTTCTTTAGCAAACAATGGTGTTGTGGTTGTTATATGCCCAGCAACCTTAAGGTTTGCCATAATTTTTTGATTAATTTTATTTTGAACAATTAATTGATGGATTGGATGTTCCTTAGTTGGTAACCAATAATCGTCTAAATCCATAATTGTAACAATACCCATTTCATTTAACTTTTTAATAAGTTGGTTTGCTAATTCATAATCCTGACCAATACTTCTGTGGAAATGAACAATTTGATATTGCTTCCAATAATTTAAATCATTAATTTTTGGATCGTAATCTATATCAACATGAAATTCTTCAGGGTGATTATTTTGTAACATTACGTGTGGATCGACACTTCTAAATTTACCGACACCTGTTCTATCTGACGGTAATACTAATACTTTTATTTTGCTCATATAAAACTTTTAATAAAAGTATAACAGTAATAAAACAAAAAATCCACCCCATAAGAGTGGATTTTTATAAAAGTCTATATGTGATTATTGTACTTTTTTAACTTTAGTTACTTTACCAATAAAAATATGATTACCTACTTTAAATTGTATAGTATCGTTTGTATTAGTTGTTGATTCAACCAACATACCAGCCTCTTTTAATTCTTCTCTAATCACATCTCTTACGGTATCTCTAACCATATCTCTTAATATTGTTTTAATTTCATTTAGATTGATGTTTGATGATTCGTTTCTTGATTGAGTTAGGTTTATTTGTTCTGAAACAACATTAGGGGTGTCTGTTATTTTTTTTGAACCTAAATTCATTAGTCTTTGTGCTCCTTGAATTACTTCTTCAGATATATTAGCACTACCCCCCATAGACGAAGGTTGTACAATTGGTTGTTCTATCATTAACCTTTTGATTTCATCTGGTAATTTTGAATTTAAAATTCTATTTTCATCCATTGGTTTTGTTGGATCATGAAAATCATTAGATTGGTTTTGTTCTACCATCATATCTTGAGGTAAGTTGTATTTTGCTTGCACAGGTTCATACTCATTTATTGATGGTATATTTATTTTTCTATTATCGACAGTTTTAATTTGTTCTGTTTTTTCCATTATTTTTTTTGATACTGCAAGTCTTTGCATTAAATCTTCTGCTGCTCCCATATTATGTAATGTTTTCTTCGTTATTAAATTTTGCGTTTATAAAAACCCTTTCCATAGATTTATCTCCATTAGGATTATAGTTAGGTCTTACTTCAACAAATTTATCTAACGTAGGTTTGTAAGTAAAGATTTTATCAACCCTGAAAAATCTCCAACCCGGTAAAAAGTTACCTTCGTTTTTATCAGACCATGATGCACCTTCAATTTCCCAAGCCCTCAAAACTTGATTACCCTTTTTACTTATCCCAAAACAAACTGGCTCAATTAATCTATAACCCTTTCCACCATTGTCATCACCATCGTAATATATGATAACAACTTTTTTGTTTTTTATTGAGTCTTGGATATCAGCAATTGATGCCGCTTCATTTATTATATTTTTTAAACTATTTAAAAGTTTCATGAAATAGTGTAATAAGGGTTGTTAGATGAATATTTATTTACTTTTAAATCCTCTTTTCTTTCGAACCTATCAGTCGATGTACCTGCTTTCTGATTATATATATCAAAATCACCAGTACCTCTACCGTTTTTGTCACCATCTGCTAATGCATCAGGATGTACTGTTGAGTATTGGTTTTCTTCTTTGAAGTCATTTCTTGCAAACAATTTTTTTCTTTGTTCTTCGGCAATTTGTGATAACTTATTATCGGGTTGACTAAAATCTAATTTATCTGATTGTACTGGCATTATATTATTTTTTTCATAAGTTTATTTATTCTTTTTAATTCCTCATCAACTCTAAGACTATCGGCTGTTGACTGATGAGAATTGTTCATGTTAAAATTATTTTTTTCGTGTGCGTCATTATATTGATTCATCATTCCTGCATTACTTTTTATTTTTTTACCACCTTCTAAGTTATCTCTCCAAACTTTAAGAACCTCATCACACCAATTTTTCATTCTGTCACCACCATTTAAAATAAATGGAGCGTCTTCTTTATTACCATTATAATTATCAAACCAACTTTTAATTCTTTTAATTTGTTGATAGGTTGCTGTTTTGGTTTGTCTTAATTCTTGATTACGATTAAATCCTTCTATATTTGAATCTCCTTGAACTGAATTGAAACAGTCGTTAAGATGTTTTAACAATGTGTCAGGTAAAACTGCAGAACGATTATATAAATCACTATTCATTTTTTAGTAAATTGATTAATTGATTTATAGATAAACCTTGTTTTTTAGCCATGTTTTTTAAAGACTTTACGTTTTTCTTTATTATATCATTTATCTCACCACTACCACTATCTTTAGAGGTTAAAACAATGTCTTCAATAATATCTTCGTTTTCATCAATTCCTTTTTCTTTAAGAATTAATCTATCGATAAAATTTTTTTTACTTTTTATTTTTTTAGGTGCTCTTTTGTGTAAGTTTGGTTTTTTTCCTTGTTGTATTGCCCTACTGATAGCGTCATCTTTATCTAATTTAAGTTTTTTTTGATAGTGTTTTACTGTATCATCATAATCCATAAACATAGTATCTTCAAATCCAAACGCATCTATCATATCTTCTTCCTTCACTTCACTTTCACCATAGTACCCATACCAACCTCTTAACAACGGATCTCTTGGGTTTCTTGACATACCAACAATCTTATCGGTAAATGTGGAACCTTGCATGCTTGAGGCGGGATCTAAAATAGGGATACTCGAAGATGTCCAAGTACCGTCATCATCAATTAGTTCAGTTACTTCTTCCTCTTTACTTTTACTATCCTTTTTTGTCTTTGATTTGAATATATCGTGTGATTTGCATGGCATATATTTTCTCTTACCATTTTCATTATGATAATGAGAACCGGTACAACCAAGTGTTTTTGCAACTCTTTCCGCTCTTTCTTTAGTTGAGTATTTGTATGTTTTCATAGAGTCTTTTACCTATAAATACTCGCAACAAAGTATTTATCATAAAAAAGAATGCCTAGTCAAAATTTAAATAGTTATTATTTCCCAAGATACAAAGCAAAATTAAATTATGGACAATATTTTGATTTAACTTTGGCTTCTGATGAGAGAGATTATGATGAAGAAGTCGTATTTTCTACCGACATAATTGGTGCAAATGACGGTAATAGATTACCAATATACATGGATCTTAGTTCATCTGCATCATCACCGCAATTAACCATAAATTTTAATGAATATTCTTCAGGTTCAACTTTAGTATCAAAAAACTACTATAACCCACTGAATGAGGATTTAAGCTGTTATTCAGCGTTTACGGGAACGTGCGATGTTGGTTTAGTTGGGACAGACAATGGTTTGTACACAAAAATGTCAGGACAAACATTATTCTACTCTATGGGAATAAGAGATGATTTTAAGTTTCATCCATATTACAGAGATAGAAGGTATAAAATGCATTTAGTAACGGGATATACTCAAACACCTAATGTTAGGTTTTCGGGTATACCAAAAAACACAATCTACAACGTACTATCAAAAAACGAACCTAATATTGGCTATTATCAACAATTATACGGAGGTTTTTATCAAGGATTTTATAAATTATTTGGATATAATTATGAAGTATTTCCTGAAAGGGTAAATAAAGGTTGGACTGCTGAAATGATTCTAAAACCAAGAAACGTTGACGAATTTCCAATTGATAAAAATATTAACGAATATCTTAATGATAGGTATCCTGACAATTCAGGTACATTTTTTTTCTTTGGTACACGTGCAGAAAATAAATATTATCATTTTGCCGAGGGACAACCTTCAACTGCGTCAACATATACCAGAATAACTGCAAATTCAAAAAGTTTAAAAACTTGTGCATGTTCTGATACAGGTGTAACTAACGCTAATTGTGTTTATGTTTACCCACAAAGCGCAACAACTGTAGTACACAATATTGGTTGTGTTTGTGGTGAACCAGCATGTGGAGAAATAGTGCCTTTACCGCCTGTTGATCCAAAATTTGATGTTTTATCAAACGCAATGTCAATAAGGTTTAGTGGTTGTCCCGTCAACCCAAGTATTTGTGTAAAATATCTAAAAATTACAGGTGATTGTGTGACTACCGCCACTTGCGAAACTTCAGGAGTCACATTCCAAACAGGTTATACTATAACTGAAGTGTGCGGACCACCAATTTATGATATTTGTAATTTACCTTGTTCAGCAGATACTGAAGATAGGTGGGTTATGATAAGTGCTGTTTTTGAAAGATATACGACAATAGAAGATTGTGATTTATTGCATTTAGGTGGTTTAGGTGATTTAAGAATAAGAACTTTCCAATCAATTCTTGACGGTGCATCATACAATTTAATAATGCCACCCCAAACACATATAGGTTCGCCAAAAGAAAATCAGATATTTAAAATTCAATTTGATAGAAAATGGTTTGACGATGCGTGGTACAGAATGGGATTATTAAAAATATACGTTAACAGTTATCTTTATATGATAATTGAAAACTTTGAAGAAATAATACCAAGGGAATTAAACACTGAAAAAGAAAAACAAATTGGTGTACCTTTTAATTTTTCTTTTGGTGGTGGTACACAAGGGCTTCACAATCATTTAATTTTTTCATCTAGTACGATGACAAATGGTCCATACATACAAGACCCTGAACTTTTTCCTAATAATATATTATCCGGAACAAGTTTATCAGGTTTAACCACGGATATTTTAATGGAACAAAATTTTGGGGGAACATTTATGGGTGGTATTTCACAATTTAGAATGTATGTTGAGCCACTTACAACTCCTCAAATACAACACAATTACAGAATACTCAGTAACAGATTCAAATTATTAGATTTTTGGTGTCCAAATTGTCACAGCGAAATACCTAATGGTTATGTTGACTCTGATTATATTGAGCCAAATTATTTTGAATAAACTTTATATTTATAAAATAAAAAAATGTCATTAGTAACAAGACAATTCGGACCAAACGCAAAGAACTCTAAATTATCATTCTATGATATGGATATGAACTTGTATTATCTACAAGAATTAGGAGTAAGTGGGTTCTCATATTCAAACGGAACAATTAATATAACCAACCCAACAGGAGGTACTAAATCTGTTACGATAAATAAGGTTACAGGGTTTACATACAATAACCTTAATACTTTTACAATTACGGACAACTATAATAATAATTTTAGCGCAACAATTAATACTGTTACAGGATTAACTGTAAATGGAACAATTTCTGCAACAACATATCAGAATTTACCATTAGACGTTACAGTAACAGGAGGAACATTTTCCGCAGGTACAATAACATTTACAAATACCACAGGCGGAACATTTAACGTTACTGGTATTACAACAACACCTTCCGTTAATTACACAATTTATAAAGCGTTAGTTTCATTAAGTGGTGGGATATTTACTGTAACACAATTAGAAAATACTATAGGAGACGGTAGTGGTGTAAGTCCAAATGATATTCAGTGGAGTAACCCTAATAATGGTATAATTAGAGCAACTAAGACAGGTGCGTTTACATCTTCTAATATATTAATATCTGTTGAAAATATTAATGGTGGGGGGGTACCTTACATATGTACAGGACAAAAATCTACACCAAATTTTATTTCAATAAACATATTTCTTCATGACGGTACGTTGTTATCAACACCAAATTTTACAAATTTACCAGTAGAAATAAGGATATATAACTAAATTAATTTTTTTTTAAAGAATTATTATAATAAAAAACTATTTATAAAATAAAAAGATGGCAAATAAAAAAATATCAGAATTACCTTTTATTGGTACCCCAAACATTTCAAATACAGACTTAATACCATTAGTCACGTACTTCTCTTCAGTAACAGGAGATACCGTACATACCTATGTTGGTGATTTACAATCAGTAATATTAAGTGCAAATACAGTAACATATTCTGAATTAAGAACACTTATGACAAACAGTGGGTTAACAATTGGTGGTTACTATTTAATTAGTGATTTTAGAACTTGTTACGATCAACCAGATTACGATTTTAACGGAACCGCAATAATAGGATCCAATTACAAACAAGGTACAATTTCCCCAATAATGGTTTTAGCTACCGGTTCAAATACTATTTCAGAACAAGCATTCCAACCTGAATATTCTGGAGACACAATATTTTACGATCCTTATTTTTCCCAAACTGAAGCAACATTTGGAGATGCTTATGGTAGAATAACATATAGAATAGACACTAGAGGTAACGCTTTTGATTATGATTTCACTCAAGTTGAATACAAGAGGTATAACACTTACGTCGCCGATCAAATTTATACAGGAGAGATTGGTTTAGATGGTTTAGGTAATGTTACAGGTACAAATACTTCATTTTTATCTCTTTTACCGGGTTCAATTATCGGTGTTTATAGCGTATTCACTTACCCTTTAATAAATTTTTATGAGATTGTGTCGATAGCGGATGACTTCAATATGATTGTTACCGGACAAACCATACAGTCTACGACTTCTTCTATTTTAACAAATGCGAATCTATTGAGTGGGATGAGTTGGAAACAAAATAACATCATATCGGATACGGGTTTCACTGAATATTTAACTTTTACTGCTAACGATTTTTATAATAACACATGCGGAGAAAGAACAATATTAAGAATTAATGAACCCTTTTTATTACCAAATAACGTTTTTAGATCTAATCGTTACTTTCAAAATAGTTTTGGGAGCTTTTTTTGGAACAATACTTTCAATGATGACTGTAATGGTAACATAATCGGTAGTAATTTTTATAATAATATAATAGACAATGATTTTGATAACAATATTATAACAGACAGTTTCACAGAAAATATAATTGTTTGTGATTTTAGAAATAATACAATACAGAGTGGTTTTTATAATAATCATTTAGGAGATTATGATGGTATAAATTTTGAAAACAATGTTTTTTTAGGGAACTTTTCAACAAACTTTACCACGGGAGATTATGACTTTCAGAACAATATAATTGGTTTGGATTTTTTTGAAAACATAATAACTGGCACATTTGAAAACAATTCACTAAACGGTACTTTCATAAACAATAAAGTTTATTCAACATTTACAAATAATAAAATTGGTTTTGATTTTAGAGGCAACTTATTATATAGTCAGTTTAAAAGTAACACTGTAGGTGATAATTTTTTTGAAAACGTACTTTCAGATACTAATAATATTGGTACTTACTCATTTAGTTACAATCAAATAGGTTCTGCTTGTCAATCAAACTTATTTAGTGGTGATTGTAGTTACAATAAAATTGGTAGTAATTTTATTGGTAACGTAATTGGTGATGGTTTTGGTTTTGGTTTTTCTACAAGTCAAGGAAACAATATTGGTAATTATTTTTACAACAACACGGTTGGGGAATATTTTTACAATAACGTAATTGCTGACGGATTTTATAATAATACTATAGTAGATTATTTCCAACTAAACACTATTAAATGTAGTGTATACTCTACTGATTTTTCTTTAGCAACACATGTTTATGGAACTTATAACTGTGAGATTTATTTAAACGCAACACCTTCACAGAGATTAAGTTATTATG